>Ga0351898_1001_pt1 | contig 120556 bp, 126 predicted proteins | sample BONcelHT113001C5_FD_206873 | JGI IMG/M metagenome (GOLD analysis project Ga0351898, IMG submission 206873) | Enriched cells from coal bed in the Powder River Basin, Montana, United States - BONCAT cells T11 rep1 HSBNCT.T11.300.1.C5 ...
GGATTTCTGGTCACGCCCTGCATGGCGGCACCGGAGATGGCAAGGCCGATGCCTGCAGCTATGCCTAAAAAGACGCGAGGCAGGCGCAAATGCCAGACCACACCCATGACGAAGGGATCGCTCTCGACGGGAAGAAAGCGAGCGGCTACAGCCTGTAAAACCTCATAGGGGCCTTTTGTGGTTCCTCCAATAGAAGCAGAAAGCAGTATTAGAAAGAAGAGAATGGCCAGACAGACGCCCAGGAAGAGCATCTTTCGGGCGATGAAATGCTGGTAAGCTCCCCGGCAATCATTTGCTCTATCAGTTGAAACTTCTTTTACAGGCAAGCCCTTTTTGTTTTGTTCGCCCTGCAGAATCATGCTCCTTCAGCCCCAAGGCCGCGGGCAAATACCCTTGCTGGATGGTCCACGCAAAGCTCGCTCAGCTTAAAGGGGGTGCCCTCTTCATGGGCCCTCTCTAAACGCAGCTTCAAGTCCTGCAGGTATTCGATAAAGCCCTCCTCGTCCTTCTCGTCTCGATCACCCTTGAAGATAAGGATAAAGGCCGGCTCGGAAAAAGGCACCTCGTAGCCGGTGGGCGTTCCCGCCTTGAACCAGAAGAGCGATCCGGGCTGCATAAGCTGGCGGCGGCTGGTGCTGCACAAAACCCATCTTCCCTTGACTGTGAAGATGAGGCTCTCCGTGGTATGGGTATGCTCATGGCAGTAGAGATCGCCGGGCATCTCTATGAAATGGGCCTGGGAGCCGTCGCCTTTCAGCAACGGCCCGATTCTGCCTTCCAGAGTATCTACACTTGAATTTCTTCCAGGATCTGTGGCATTTTCTATAATCCTGATACCTGTCCATGAGATCCTTCCAGACCCTGTGTTTTCGGAGTTTGTCATAGTAGCCCCGCAATGAAAATCGCTTTCATTCCCTTGTGCCCGGCCTTCCCATCAGCCTTTCTCGAAATTCCTGGGCCGACTTCCAGGCGGGAGGCGGTGCATGGATAATAAGAGCCTTGACTGTCTTATTTGTCCTGTTTATCCAGCCACTATCGTCGGGATCTACCATGATGCACATTCCCTGATCTGTTGTTATTCTTTCCAATCCGGCAACGACCTCAAGCTGCCCTTCCACGATGCAGAGGATAACCTCAAAGTAGGGAAGTCCTTGATGCTTATGAGGAATTACCTCCTCACCGGGCGCAATCTCCAGCAAGGCCAGGGATACATAGGACGAGGCAAGAAGCGGCCTTATGAATCCCTCAGAGGTGGATGCTCCCTCTGCCGAACTCCAGTCGGATAGAGTGTAATTATTGTCCATAAAATCATCTCCGGAATTAATAAATTAAATTGGAGGGTAAATATAATGTCCCTGCGGTGGCAGGTTCAGATATTCCTCCAGATATTCCAGCAAGAAAGCCTCAGGATTGAGTTCCGGAAACTCTTCTGGGTAAAGCGCCTTAGCAATAAACAACGGACCGAACTTCTTTCTAAGGCCGGCTGTGGCATCAAAACTTATGGCGTAGACATTGCCGTCTTTAACAGCATTGGTATTGGCCAGCTCCACACGGCGGGATACATTATTAGAGAGATCCTTCAGAATGCTGTTGTTCTCCATGAAGTATCCCCGCGGCTCTTCGATGCCCTTGAAGATGAAATCGGGATTTCTCTTCGAAACATCCTCCGGGTTAACATTGAAAACTTGGGCCTCCTGATCGTAATAAAGATCTTTGCCGCCTCCGGCGCGGATCATTCCCGGTATTCCAGCACCGTAACCAGCTCCCCCATAGGTCGCATAATAGTTGGCGCCCTCGAAGTAGACCGTCTTTCTTTCTGATTCAGGTATTTGCGCGAGCGTCTCGTTTATGGCATTATATTGATCCTGAATGAAGGATATGTACTCATCCGCCTTCTCCTCACAGCCTAGCATTCTTCCCAGGAGCTCAACCTCGGATGTGTATATTTCCATTCGATAGAGGTCGAGGGCGACTACAGAAATGCCGAAGGGCTCAAGCTTCTGCGCCACTTCATCGGGATGAGGTGGCCAGGAAGCCCACTGGATGACAACATCGGGCTTCAGTTGAGCTATGAGCTCGTAGTTGGGATCATCGTAGGATCCCACTACGGGAACGTCTTTAAGATTGGGATAAAGACCCTCGTCCACTTTTTTCTTAGCACTGGCGTCGATTCCAGCGATCTTATCCCATGCTCCCAGGGCTATCATCTCCTCTGGGACGTTTCCATTCAGAGCGACTATGCTCTGCACGGGATAGGGCACATCTACGCTTCTTCCTGCTGAGTCTACTATTGTAATAGTAGCATTAGCAAGATTTTTCCCAGGCTCAGAGGCTGCAGCGCCGGCGCAGAACGCGGCGACCAGCAAGGCTGCCAAAAAAGTCAGGAATAGTAGCATTTTCTTTTTGTTAAACACGTCCATATTGACACCTATTTTAGAAATTTTCTTACTCAATGTCAGATAATAGCAATGAAGTATAAAGATTGCGGCCTAAACAAAAAAAGGCAAATTTTTTTAGGTTATAGAGGAAACAGCATCCGCCTTCCCCGAACCTCCAGAACTTCGACATCTATTCCATAGGCATCACGGATATTATCCGGCGTCATAACCTCATGCGGCATTCCTGCTGCAACCACGTTATGATGGCTAGAAAGAGGTTCTTTGCCACAACCCACCAGCTCCGTCAGCTTTTTTAGCAAGACCACCTCGTCAGAGAACATCAATGCATGATTAGGATCGTGCAAAGTCATAACCACCGTTACCTTTCCATCCCTGGCAATGCGTGAGATCATCTTGAGGACGTTGAATTGGTTTTTAAAATCCAGGTAAGAGGTGGGCTCGTCCAACAGGAGAAACGACGGCTCCTGGGCCAGAGCACGGGCAATCATCACCAACTGGCGTTCACCACCGCTAATTTGGGTGTAAGGTCTGCCGGAAAGATGAGACGCGCCGACCATTTGCAGAGCATGGCAGGCTTTCTCTACATCCTTGGCCCCTGGTTGGGACAGTGCCGAGATATGGGGCATTCTTCCTGTGAGCACGATATCCAGGGCTGTGAAGGGAAACGAATTCCTCTGGGTCTGAGGCACATGGCCTATGAGCTTGGCCATATCCGTTTGCTTCATCCGGGCCACATCTTTGCCGTTCACATAGACCTTTCCCTGGCCTGGATGGAGAAGGCCGTTGATGACCTTTAAGAGAGTAGTCTTGCCGCAGCCGTTGGGCCCGAGAAGGGTTACAACTGCGCCTTTCCTTAGATGCAAGCTCACGCTGCCCAAGACCAGGTGCCCATTGTAGTTCAATGAGACGTCCTCAGTGATTATGCCCATTTCCCCGGGGCCGGAGTCTTTGCATATGCTCATTCCCAACCACCTGACCGCACGCTTCTGAGAAGATAGGCAAAGAAGGGTGCGCCCACCAAGGTGGTAATCACGCCTACCGGAACCTCAAAGCCCATGCCTGCGCGCGCGAAATCATCAACCAGGACCAGAAAGGAGGCGCCAAAGGTCAGAGAGAGCGGAATCAAAGTCCTGTGATCCGGCCCAAAGATCATGCGCAGCATGTGGGGCACAATCAGGCCCACCAGGCCGATGACTCCAGCCACGGCCACGGCAGAGGAGGCGGCAAGCGAGGCCGCTATTATGAATACTATCTTGTACAGCTCCGGATTGAGGCCCACAGAGCGCGCCTCCTCATCGCCCAAAGCCAGCACATTCAGCCTCCAGCGTAGCAGCAGCATGATGGTGCATCCCAACGCAAAAAGGGGAAAGGCGCTGTAAATCTTCGACCAGCTCGCCGTGCCCAGGCTGCCCATAATCCAGTAGACAATGCTCTGCAGGGCCCTTTCGCTCACAGCAATCTGAATCAGGGCCAAAAGCGCGTCGAATACCGCAGAGACAATTACCCCCGCTAAAACCAGGGAAACCACGGGCGTGCTCCTCCGAGTAGTGGCCATGAAATAGGTAAGGCCCACTGCCAGGAGGCTAAAGAAAAACGCCGCCAACTGAATTGATGTTCCCGGCAAAAAAGCCAGGGAGAGTGCCGCTCCGAAGGCCGCTCCGGACGATAAGCCGAGAATGTAAGGGCTGACCAGGGGATTTCTGAAAATGCCCTGGAATGTCGCTCCGGAGATAGAGAGGCTGGCTCCCACCATCATGCCCAGCAAGACGCGCGGCAGACGAACCTGGAAGATCACAGTGTTGTAGACCTCCGGATAGCTGGTACTGTAGCCGAAGATATGAGAGGCTATCAGGTCAAGGAGCTCTCGTGGATGTACGGGAAAGGAGCCGATGAACATGGAAAAGAAAAAGGCGAAAACGGGAAGGCTCAAAAAAACCAGGTAGAAGAGAGACTTGCATGATGCTCTTTTCTTCACGCTACCGCTCTCCTCAGCAACAATACCCATTGATTTGTTTCAGGCCTTAGCCATGCTGGGGTAGTGCACTCCCCACATGTCTACGTTGTATTGATCGACAGTCTGGTTCATGTCCAGTCCCGGGAACTTATCGGGGTGCAGATCCTTAGCGACATGCAGCAAAGCCAGAGGCATGCGAGGCGAGAAGGCATCGAAGATAGATGGATTTCCGATCTCGTAGACCCTCTTATTCTTTACGGCATTGATATCCTTCCATCCCTTGAATTCATCTCCGTTCAGGATGTCCTTGGGATCGAGATTCTCATTGTACCACATGTAAATGACATCGGGGTTGAGCTTGATTAAAGTCTCCTGGGTGACCACGGGATGCTCCATCTCCTGGGCATCTTTTTCTGCCAACGTCATGACATTTACGCCGCCCGCTTCCTCGATTAAGTCATTCATGCCGCTCTTCACGCCGGCTGTGCCATAGACGTCGGTCCACATCCAGAAGACCTTTGGCTTATCGCTCTCTGTCAGCTTATCGGTAACATTAGTGGTCTTCGTAACGTAGCTGTTCATGATCTCCTTTACCTCAGCTGCTCTCTCTTTATTTCCCGAAATCATGCCCATGGTGTCCACCTGGCTGAAGACATCGTCGAGCGACGTGACGTAAATGGCGAAAGTGGGCACTTTGAGTGTATCATTGATGGCCAACAGATTCGGATCCTCGGGAGAAGAGGCCCAGAGAACTACCAGGTCGGGATTTACCTTGGCCAAAGACTCGAGATTCAGCTGGTCGCCCGTTATATTGACAACGATCTTCTTCTCAAATTCAGGATCGACTACAGGGAAGATATCTTCCGTCAGCTTTCGCATCCATTTGTCATCCTTAAGAGCAGCCACATTCTTGGAGTCCCCGACTGCATAGTAGGTTTTAAGGGCATTTTCCATGGTGAAGACCACTCTTTCCGAGGGTGAGGAGATGGTTACATCTCGTCCCAGGTCGTCCTTTATGGTTATCGTCTCCTTGGCAGAGACCGAAGATGCTGCCAGCATCAAGCAAAAAGCAATCGCCAGCAGGAAATAAGCCAATTGTTTCATTTCACTTCCTCCATTAGATCGGGTTAGCTTTTTTTATGCACGATCACAAAAAAATAAAAAAATAATTCCTGGACCCACTCAGGGCTTGTACTGGTACATCTCCGTGGGGAACTGCGCCATGGTGGTGTTCCATTTGGGCTGCATGGTGGAGATGGAAGTGTTCCGGCAGGAGCAGTCGAAGACTCCCTTCTGGCCGGCATACTGCTTATCGAAATTCCAGGAAGGAAGGTCAAAGAAGCCGCCGCCGCAGCATGGTAGCCAGTCCTCGCCCCATGATTGCTTGTACTTGGTTACTTCCAGTTTCATGGTCTTTTGCACCTGGAAGTTTCCTATATAGTCGTTATCGACCTCGATTATGGGATCCTTCCAGCCCAGCTGATTCTTTGTTTTGGGTTCCACTATATATCCGCCCTTTTTCATGGGCTGAGCCAATAGCTCACCGATATGCAGCGTACCCTGGGTAACATCATCGTCTATCCTCATGCTGAGTATGCCTTTGCCGTCCGCTTTATCGGTAGGCCCGGTGCAGTTAATATCCACAGCGATGTCGCCTTTCAGGGCTCGCGCATACTCCACCTGGCGGTGCATTGAAGCCGATTCCTGGTAGCTCTTGGCTACGGTCTTATCCTTCAGCAGGGAATTGTAGCTGATAGGATTAGCGGCGTAGTAGCCGGTTCCATAAGCAAATGTTGTAGGAGTCTGGATATTGTCATACTGCCTGGTGTATGAGACTACGCTGCAGGCGCCTTTCCAGCCTTTTACCCATTGTCCATTGTTATCCAGGTAATAGTAAGTACTTGTTTGTGTCGATTTCTGTTGGGAATTCAACACATCAGCTAAATCCATATTGCCGCTGCCATGGAAATACTCCAGCAAGGATAGGTTGTTGGTATTGATCTTCTTATATTCCATCACATATCCCTGCCCGGTTACATCGTCCGTCATCTCATGCTTATGCTCTACAGCTTCCTGGCCCGGGTTGAAATCCCAGGTTCCTGCCCAGGAAAAGCCCGTGAACAACACAAGCAGAATTAACCCGGTTCCTACTCTTGCTTTTACATGTCCCATATTCAATCCCTCATCTCTATTCACAGAAATATGCGGTGAGATTGCTATTAGTTATATTTAGTCTTTTTCTAGTATGAATTAATTAGATTAACTAATTAAATAAACACTAATTTACTTAAAAATTATTGATATTAAGTTAATTAGTAATATCAAATAGAAAGGTATATTAACTTGTAACAGCATACTGTAGAAATGCTCCATCAAGCGAAGAAAGCAGATGCGACAAGGGTGGGTGGCGCATCTGTTTGTCTATTTTTTATCGATTCTAGCTATCAACATAATTGCAGATTTTTTGGCAAACGGACAGAGATCCTGCGCGCAGGCATGATATCATCCAGGTATTCTTATTAGATCAAAATTTATGCCATAAGTATTACTGATTAAGGTTTTATACTACTAAGCGAGATTTCCTCTGGAATTATATGGAGAGACAAAATGCACCATCTCAAGAGAAGGACCATACCATTCACCTCCATCGTGGGCCAGGAAGACATGAAGTTCGCACTGATTCTAAATGCCGTCAATCCTCGCATAGGCGGCGTCCTCATCCGGGGCGACAAAGGCACTGCCAAGTCAACCGCCGTGCGCGCTCTGGCCGATCTGCTGGAGAGCATTGCCGTGGTGGAAGACTGCCCCTTTAACTGCGATCCCGCCAATCCGGAGGAGATGTGCGATCTTTGCTTTGAGAAGAGCGAGACAGGCCGGATAAAAGAGGCAAGCCGCAAGACTCCGGTGATAGATCTGCCACTGGGAGCCACGGAGGATCGTGTCGTGGGCTCTTTGAATGTAGAGAGGGCCATCAAGGAGGGCATCAAAGCCCTGGAACCGGGAATCCTGGCGGCCGCCAATCGAGGCATCCTTTACATAGATGAGGTCAACCTCCTGGACGATCATGTTGCCGATGTCCTTCTCGACTCCGCCGCCATGGGGGTCAATATAGTTGAACGGGAAGGCGTATCCGTGGCTCATCCCTCCAAATTCATATTGGTGGGCACCATGAACCCAGAAGAGGGAGAGATCCGGCCCCAGCTATTAGACAGGTTCGGACTGCAGGTGAGCGTTGCCGGCATTGCTGATGTGGATCAGAGAATGCTGATCGCTAAGAATGCGGAGAGCTTTGACCGGGATCCGGAGGGTTTCGCCTTGCGCTTTCATGCCATGCAAGAAGAGCTGAAAGGCAAGATTTCCGCTGCCAAAAAGATTCTGCGAGATGTGAATCTGCACGATGATCTATTGAGAACCATTGCATCTGCCTGCATCGACCTGGGAGTCAAGACGCACCGGGCCGAGATCGTCATCACCAGAACGGCCAAAACCATTGCTGCCTTTGAGGGACGGAGAGAAGTCAACCAGGGTGACGTAAAATTGGCCATGCAGCTGGCTTTGGCTCACCGGATGAGGAGCAGGCCCTTTGAGCCACCCACCCTGAACAAAGAAAAAATGGAAGAGTCCCTGGAAAAGCATCAGCATCCGCACCAGGACCAAAAGCAACAGAAAAAAGATGAACAAGAGTCCCAGCAGCCCGATGAGCAGCAGGACTGCGAGCAAAGCCTTGCAGCCAAGCCGGAGGAGCGGGTCTTCCAGGTCGGCTCGCCCGTAGATGTGCGCCGGATAAATGTGCCCAGCGAACGGGATCGAATCGCCCGCCGCAAGACAAGTGGCAGAAGAATGAATACCCTGGCTCTGCGTAACCGTGGCCGGTACCTGCGACAGAGGATGCCCCGCACCGGCAAGGATATTGCCATCGATGCCACGATTCGAGCAGCTGCACCGTACCAGAAGGTCAGATTTGGGCCCAATGCCATCAAGGTGAAGGGCGAGGATATTCGAGAGAAGGAGCGAGTGGGGAAGACCTCGGCCGTGGTTCTCTTCGTGGTGGACGCCAGCGGCTCCATGGGGGCCATGCAGAGGATGGAGGGCGCTAAGGGGGCGGTCCTCTCCATGCTCATGGACTCTTATCAGAAGAGAGACAAAATTGGCATGGTGGCCTTCAAGGGAACGGAGGCCGAGATCATCCTGTCCCCATGCTCCAGCGTGGATCTGGCCTTGAGCCGGCTGCAGGCCCTTCCCACGGGCGGCAAGACGCCACTATGTGCGGGCCTCTCAAGAGGACTGCAGCTCTTGCATAGCGAGCTAAAAAAAGACATAGAGACAAAAACGATGATGGTCCTCATATCCGATGGAAGAGCCAATGTGGGAATGGGCGGCAAGATCAGGGATGAGCTGATGGAGATCTCAGCACAGAGCAGACAGCTCGGCGTGCAGACCATCGTCATCGATACCGAGGTGGTGGAGAGTTCCTTCATGGACATGAGGCTGGGCTACTGCCGGGAGATCGCAGAGAGCGCGGGGGGAAAATATTATCCCCTATCCAGCCTGAGCCCGGAGGCTCTCTATAGTATTGTCGATCGAGAACAGCAGCTTCTATTCGAAAAGAATACATGATCTTGATCGATGGCTTAACCCGTGAGTACGCGGGGAAAAGAGTGGTCGACGGCCTGGACTTAAGAGTGGAAAAGGGCGAACTCTTCGGCTTTCTCGGGCCTAACGGGGCAGGCAAGACTACCACTATTCGCATTCTTACTACTTTGACCAAGCCCACATCAGGAAATGTATTTATAAACGGCTTTGATGTGGCTCGTGACCCTTCCAGCGTCAAGTCGCAGTTCGGGATTGTTCAGCAGCACATAAGCCTTAATAGAGATTTGAGCGTGAGAGAGAACCTGGAGTTTCACGCCCGGCTTCATCACCTAGCCCCGGAGGTCAGAAGAGAGAGGATCGAGGAGCTTTTAGAGTACGTAGAAATGACGGAGCACGCCGATAAGCTCATCGATAAGCTCTCCGGCGGCCTGAAGAGAAGGACCATGATCGCTCGAGCCCTGCTTCATCGTCCCAGGCTCTTATTCCTGGATGAGCCGACGGTGGGTCTGGATGCCCAGGCCAGGAGGCGTGTCTGGGACCTCATTCGCAGGATGAATATAGACGGTTCTACCGTCTTTCTCACCACTCACTACATCGAAGAGGCTGAGGCGCTCTGCGACCGGGTGGGAATAATCCACCACGGCTGCTTGATTGCTCTGGGCACTCCTCTGCAGCTACGCCAGAGGCTGGGAATGATCACTGTGGAAATCCAGGGATGCGGCCAGGGATGCAACAACGCAAGCGATTACAGATTTTTCCCTGACCGGGAAGAGGCAGCGGCGTTTGTGAGCAGTCTGCCCGGCCAGGAAAAGGTCCTCATGCGCGAGTCGAATTTGGAGGATGTCTTTGTCGAACTCACTGGTCAAAAGGTTCTGGATAAATAGCCAGGACGCTTACACCGTCCTCTGGTCGGACCTGCTGATACTGAGAAGCCGGTCGGGCCGCTATCTGATCACCACCACCATCAGCCCGCTCCTCTATCTGGTGGCCTTTGGCTGGGGCCTGGGCAGGGGCATGAGCGTCAACGGAACCAGCTATCTGCAGTTCGTGGTGCCGGGCATAATCGCCTTGACTGCCATGACTGCCAGCTTCAACGGAGCTGGAACGAGGTTAAATGTGGACCGGCTCTATTTTCGCAGTTTCGATGAATGCCTGATGGCGCCCATCAGCCTGCTCTCACTGCTCCTCGGCAAAGCTCTTATCGGGGTAGTAAGAGGCCTGGTCAGCTCCATCGCCTTCATTGCCGTTTCCCTGCTCCTGGCACCGGGTTTTCGTGTAGGTCCGCTGTTCTTGATGGAATTGCTGTTAACCTGTCTGGTCTTTTCTTTCCTGGGAGTGCTGGCCGCTCTGCTTGCCAGGTCTCACCAGGATCTGGCCACCTTCAGCAGCCTCATCCTCCTGCCCATGACCTTCCTGGGCGGGACCTTCTTCTCCCTGGCCCAGGTTCCCTGGGGACTCAAGATGGCCCTTTATGCGCTTCCCCTCACGCACTGCAGCATTTGCCTAAGAGCTGCAGCTCTCGACCAGCCAGTTCCTTGGGGATCTCTATTTGCCATCATATTTTTCCTGATGGTGTTCTTCTCCGGATGCGTGGTGGTTTTAAAGAGGATCAGCGTGTAGAAGGCATCGAGATGCAATTGAATCTCTGTGCGTACTCAGTACGCTCTTGACTCTGTGGTTTTATTCCGCAAACCACCGGGTTTTATTATCAAGCTACGATTATTAACCGCAGAGGCGCAGAGTTCGCAGAGATACAGCGAGGAGACAAAAAATGATGTCTGCTTGCGCTAAATCAGTCATTGTCCGCACTAGGGTCATGCGGCCCGATCGAGGCGCACCGCCTCTGAAGCGAACTTTGTTCTGCAGTCATCAGACAAAACCAATTTTCATTCTCATGATCAGCACCCTTGCTGCAAAATTTTATATCTGATAATTATGATAATACGTCTGATCGGAGAGGATTCTGCCATGCCGGACGATGACCTGCCTGCTTCCCCCAAGAAAAGCATCACCATCATCAAGGCAGGGAGCCACTGGATATTCAAGCATTTTTTTGAAGATAAAGGCATTTTCAAGGAACTGGCCGATTACTACGACAAAGAGGGCTACCGCTTTGTCCTCAGGACCCCTGGCGAGAGGAACCTGGTCCAAAAGCTGCTGGAAAGAAGGGGATTCGAGGTTATACTGGCGGAGAGCTCCAGAGGATATGTAGTCAAACTCAGCCGCCAGAGCCGATATTCGGCAGTGCTAAAGAACTCTCTGGCTCAGATCGAAACGGATGAGTGGCGCATTTTCCTCATGAAGGACCTGGCTGCAGTCAAGGAGGCCCTGCACCAGGGGGCGAAGCTGGTAGAGGTGGATGTGCATTTTTAAGCAGGTCTTCTTTGTGATCAAGCCCTTTGCGGCGGCACTACCTGCCGTATGAAAAGCCCCGCCAGCAGGCAGAAGATGCCTAGATAGAGGAAGACCAGGAAGAAGTTGTCTCCCGTCACATCCAGCAGGTAGCCGGAGAGCGTGGGCCCCAGAGGTCCGGCCACAAAGCCGTAGGCAGCAAAGGTCAGGCCGAAGATGGCCCCGAAGTGCTCAAGGCCGAAGCAGTCCGCCACCAGGGGAGCGGAGACGGAGAAGAGGGTGCCGAAGGAAAAGCCCACTACCGCAGCCAGCAGGGCGCAGGCCCCCAGGCCGTCGGCCCAGGGAAGAGCGAAGTAGGCGAAGCCGGCGGCAAGGAAGGCCAGGCTCATGACCTGATTTCTGCCAAACCGGTCGGAGAGAATGCCGCTGATCAGGCGGCTCATTCCGTTGGTGAGATTAAAGGCAGTCAGGATGAGGATGGCTGAGGATAAAGGAAAGCCCAGGAAAAGCCCGTAGCCCGTCGCCAGCACGGTCATGGATACGCCCGCAGCTCCTGCAAAGGTCCAGGTGATCCAGAGCAGCCAGAAGCTTCTGGTGTAAAGGCTCTCCTTTACGGTGAGCGACTTTGCAGAATGAAATATCTCGGCCCTCTGTTTTGGCGCTGATGTGCCCCCGGCGCGCCGGGCAGATGCAGCATTCTCCCAATCCTGCGGAGCGCGGGCAAAATAGGCTCCCAGAAGGCCGATGGAAAGAGTGAGAAAGGCAACGACGAGATTCATGGCCTCGTAGCCCAGGACGGCCAGCATTTTTCCAAAGAGCGGCGACATGATGGCCGCCGCCAGCCCAAAGACCATGCTCACTGTGCCTGCGACCAGGCCCCTCCTTTGCGGGTAGCACCACTGCACCAGTGTCAGGGCTGGGACGTAGACGAAGCTGGAGGCTGTGCCGTTAAGGAAGGCCCAGACGTAGACGGTGTAAATCGAGCCGGCCTGGGAGACGACGAAGGAGGCGAGAGCGGTGAGGATGACGCCCAATGCGATCATGCGCCGCAGGCCCCAGCGCTCCTGCCAGCGGCCCACCAGGAACATGAAGGCACCCACGGCGGCGAGCATGAAGAAGATAGTCAGGCCCGTGGCAGCGCGCCCGACGTGAAACATCTCCTGCCAGAGGGGAGACATGACCCCAGGAAAGCCGAAGGTGAGAGCGCCTGGCCAAAAGATGGCGATGCAGGAGCCTATGACGGCTAATAGGGCTTTCTTGTCTCCGGGCAATTCAAATCAATCTCCATGATGCACGCTAGCATGATGCATACATTTGGCTTTCGCTTGCATCGGCTTTTTTCCCGTTCAGAAAACTCATAAATACACATACATACACATATGATTGCCATGCCAACGAGAACCATCAGCATAACCGATGAAGCATACCAGAAGCTAAAAAGCCTGAAGGGCTCGGAGAAAGTGAGCTTCTCTGATGTGATCATAAAATACTATCCCTCCAGAAAAAAGCTCTCATCCGTCCTGGCAGAGATCGGTGTGAACCAAGACCTGGCGGATTCCATTGAGTGCGCCTCTCAGGAGATGCGCCAGGCAAAAATGCGTGGTGCTGATCTTTGATCGTCTTGGACACCTCATTCATTGTGGACCTGTTGCGGGGCAGAGAAAGAGCGCAGGAGATGCTCTTCCGTCTTGAGGATGAAGGCGAATCAGTCTGCACTACATCCATAAACGTCCTGGAACTTTATAGAGGCGCTTTCCTTTCAAAAAGATCTTCGGGGCTGTATCCGCCCTGCTTCGAGCCGGTGGAGTGCCTGTGGGCGACATGGATGAGGCCATAGCGGCAATTGCCCTGGCATATGGTGCGGCAATTGTGAGTAGGGACCAGCATTTCCAGCGAGTTCCGGGTCTGAAGATCGTAGGGTACTGAGATTGAAATGGTTCACATCCATCTTTATTTCGATCAATATTTATATCGCAAAAGCGTTCCAGAGTCTGAATCATTTGGGTGGGGGGATTTCTGCGATGATTGCGCCTCCGTTGCCCGGCCACGGCCTTCGCATCACAGCACGAGGCTTACCCAAACGCGCGCGTGCGGGCCGCACGGGCTACGGCATTGCTTGAATGAATCAGGCTCATTCATGCCTTTTGCGCCACTTCTCATGCCGCGAGAGGCTTTGCCAAGAACTTTCCTGCGAAGAATTCCTCCAAAACCTCATAGCCTTAAAACTATGATCCCACAGGGAAAAGGATTAATCATTAATGATAGCTTAATTAGTCCTAAGGATGGGCTTTATGGTCGAAGGAACTAAGAGCGGTTGTATTTTCTGCGATATTATCGAAGACAAGGCACCTTGCTGCAAGATCTATGAGGATGAACTCTCTTTAGCCATACTCGATATCAATCCTTTCTCAAAAGGACACTGCCTGGTCATTCCCAAGAGGCACGTGCCATGGTGGCATGAGCTCTCTGAGGAAGAGAATGCCAGCCTCTTTCGAGTGGCGAAGATTGTGGCCGAGAAGATGATGAAGGCCTTGAAGCCCGAATTCGTCTGCATGTACGCCCGCGGCAGGAGAATACCACATACCCACATCTTCCTGGTTCCTACCTACAGAGGAGACGTGCTGGACAGATTTTTCAATGCACTGGAGCTGTTCCAGGAATCGCCTCCTGCCCTGACAGCTTTGCGAGAGAAAAATTCCCTGGAAGATGTAGCTGAGCTTCTCAGGCAAACGTAATTGATGCTATTTCGCAATCATAACCGAGCATTTAGCATTCCTCACCACGTCCTCGGACACCCCGCCTAAAAGAAACCTTTGAACCTTGCCGTAGGCCTTGCTGCCCATGACAATCAAGTCGGCTCCAATCTCATTTGCGTATGAGAGGATCTTGCCGGAAGGGTCTCCGTGAAGCACACGTGATTCGATATGCAAATTGTGCCCCATCAAATATTCATCGATCAGCCTTTTATGATGATCTTGAAACTCTTTTTCCCTGAGGCGGACATCCTGCATCCCGATATCTGCCTCAGAGGCTATCAGCTTGGGGAGGGCCACAACGCTGATCATATGGATCTCCGCAAAGGACGCAATTGCTATTGCAGAAGCCCTAGCCACGACCATCTCAGAGTAGTCTGAGGTATCCACAGCGACAACTATCCTCCTAATTCCATAATCCTCAACGCTTTCCATATTCTTTGCTCCTCCATTATTAATTAGGATCTTATCATATTTAATTTTGGGTCCGGGTCGGCACAAACCTCTTGGCAATGAGGGTCGGGACCACTGCGCTCATGATCACGGCGGTCAGCGCAATGGAGAACTGAGTCTGATCAAGGAATCCCAGATCCCGTCCCAGGGTTGCAGTTATCGTTCCCACGGTAAGCCCCGTGGAAAGGAGCATGGTGGAGAAGATCGGAGCCTCTGGAATCCACTTTTTGTTGAAGTAATATGTTCCCATGAACTTAGACAGCATCTTTGCGCCCAGCAATCCTAAGATTAGGCCTATATTCTGCGTAATTGCAGGCAGGGAGATGAGCATGCCGGCTCTCACAAAGAACGCTGGAGATAGAAGGGAAAATGTCACTGATCGGGTCTTTGATAGTATATCGCTGTAGCTATGAATGCAGTTCGCGAACACAAGACCCAAGACGAAGGCACCAAAGACGGCATGAAGTCTGCCAGCGTCAGCGATGAAAGAGACACCGAGCATGCAGGCAAATATGAATCTGAGTTCCAGTTCCACGGCCCTTTTGCCGTAGCTGTCCACCAGAAACTCCAGCATCTTCGGCAGCACCAGAATCATGAAGGCTATTATGACCAGGAAGGCAATGGTGTAAAGGTTGAAGCTGGGTGATATCAGGTTTATCCCTATTAGAGTTAGTATATCGTTCACAAAGGTAGCAGCTATTATCAGCTTGCTTGCCTTGAGGTCCAGCAGTTCGTATTCCAGCAGCACAGAATATACCACGGCCACAGATGTGGTTGTCAAGGCGAGGCTTGCTGCCAGCGTGGCCAAGAAAGACCAATCAGTAAACGCAGACAAGAAGACGATCTCCCCTATCAAGGGAACTACAAAAGCCATGCCGCCGATAGTGAAGCTTTTCTTGGCGCTATGCCTCAATAGATACAGATCGACCTCTGCTCCGGCCAGAAAGGTCAGCATTAATCCGCCAAATGTCGCCAGGAAATCAAGCCATGGTTCGATCCGAACCCCAAGGAAGCTGGCAAGCAGTATTCCCGCCCCAGCCTCCAGAATCGAAGAAGAGATACGTAGCCTTATGCTCAAAATGCCGGTTACTACTACAACTACTGCTATCAAAGCAGTTGAATAAAGGTCTACTGCCACCTACAGTCACTCCAACTATATTCTGGTAGGTGTCATCAGCCCTATAGGCGATTCAGGCATTTATTCCCAGGCGGACCCCATCGCCAAGCACGTCGTCAATGGCCCATCCGGGTTATAAAAATATCTGGTTCAATTTATAATTATATCGATTTATGATGATAAATTTTAGAGATTTAATTAAAAATTGATATGACAACCATCGCATCCAAGTGTGAAAGCGTAAAAGCATCGATTTAGCGAGGAAGAAAAATGTTTAAATTTAAAATTACACTAGAAAGCGTTTATGTACCTTTCGATCTCCCAGGGATGGACAAAGGTGTTGTACGCTTCCCATTCCATAATGCCCAGCCGCATGATGTTTTCAAAGACGTGCTCACCTAGGGCATCACGTATCACTTTATCTCCCTCCAAGAAGTCCAATGCCTCCTTCAGATTGGCTGGCAAAGTCTTAATAGACAACGATTTCCGTTTTGCATCGGAGAGATCGTAGACATTGAGGTCTACAGGTTCCCCTGGATCGATGCTCCTATGTATGCCGTCCAGTCCCGCGGCTAGAATGACAGCAAACGCTAAGTAAGGATTACAGGTGGGGTCGGGAGAGCGAGGCCTCGTGCTGCAGGTACTCTTATGAGCGAGGATCTATTCGGTCCGGACCAGGTCTTATAAACGGGAGCCTCAAAGCCCGATACCAGGCGCTTGTAGGAGTTGATGAGGGGATTGGCCACCGCGGTTATAGCGTTGGCGTGCTCGATTAAACCGCCTACGAAGAACCTGGCCAGGTCGCTAATGTTCATGGGCCTACCAGGATCGAAGAAAGCGTTCTCTTCACCCCGGAAAAGGGAAATATTGACGTGCATTCCTGTTCCCGCCATGCCGTAGATGGGCTTGGGCATGAAGGTGGCACGCAGACCTTCACGCATGGCAATGGTCTTGGTCACGTACTTGAATGTCACTACCTTATCTGCATTCTTGAGTGCGTCGTCATAGACAAAGTCGATCTCGTGCTGGCCGCGTGCCACTTCGTGATGGGATGCCTCGATGCTAAAGTCCATCTCAGTCAAGGCCCTGATGGTCTCCCTTCTGACATCCTCGGCCAGATCCACAGGACCCATGTCGAAGTAGCCTCCGAAGTCATGCGGTACGGTCGCAGAGCCTCCGTTCTGCTTCTCAAAGAGGAAGAACTCCAGCTCTGGGCCGACATTCATTGTGTATCCCATTTCTTTAGCCCGTTCAAGCTGCCGTTTCAGGACAAACCTGGGGTCTCCCTCGAAGGGCTTTCCATTGGGATGATGAACATCGCAGATGAACCTCGCTTCATTGGCTCCATCCTGTGATCTCCAAAGCAGGGTGGCAAAGGTGGATACATCCGGCCTTAAAATCATGTCCGATTCTTGAATTCGCGCAAAGCCCTCAATCGAGGAACCATCAAAAGCTATGCCGCTTTGTAGCGCTTTTCCCAGCCGATTGGAGGGGATAGCAATATTTTTTACTATGCCCTGGACGTCCGTGAACTGTAACCTGATAGTCTCAACGTTCTTCTCTTGGACTGCCTTAAGCACCTGTTCATCTGAGTACATATTTGCCTGCACCTACCGTTCCGCTTGTCGCTTTTATCAGTAGGTGTCATCAGCCCATCGGGCAGTTCAGGAGTTATAAGAATTTCCATTGAGCAGAGAGAATGTCAAACATCAATGAAACCGTCCTAAAGTCGCTTAGGCATGTTTCTAATGTGGATAAACATGGCCAGAACCATGAAGATCACCGTAAATACGGCAATTGCAGCGAAGTCCAGCAGAATAGGATGATAGCTGCTCCCCTGAATAGAATATCTCATCAGATCTGTCATATAGGTTAAAGGGGAGAACAGGGAGATTGTCTTGCCCCAGGGCGGCATTTGCTCGATGGGTATGAACACCCCGCTTATGAAAACTAAAGGGAATTTAACCAGATTCGTGATCATCATTATATTCGAAGGTACATTTGTTGGCGGCGTTGAGAATAGCATTCCAAGGTATGATGCACAGAATGCAGATAGTAAAATAGCTGCCACCAGGACGACTGGGCTAAAGATGCGAACTCCAACAACTAACCCAAAGGCAAGCGGAACGACAGAAATGATGATCCCGAAGATAAAGGAAGCCAAGGCGTCGCCCAGAAGAATTGCCGGAATTGAGACGGGAGCAGAGATCAGCCTCTCTAAGGTCCTCATGCTCCCTTCCCAGGGGAGGATGACCGGCGAGACCGCGGTTGCTGTGAAGAAGAGCGTCATGCTGAGCAGCCAGGAGATAAGGAAGTCCACTGGCATGCCCCTTCCCAGGAAGAAAGCAAGAAAAAGAAACATGGGAAAAAGAATGCCATAAATCAGCACGGGCCCCTTCAAATAGTAAATTCTGATATCCTTCTCGGCTATTGCTAGGGCTCGACTGAGCTGGCTGCCGGACATCATTATCTAGCCTCGGTATAAGCAACAAACACGTCTTCTAACGTAGGCGATATTGTAGCCAGACTCACAATCTCAACCTTTTTCGATCTTGTGTAATCAACTAGCGTAGAGATAGCTCGGGCGGGTTCTTCTGCATATAACCTGAACTTATCACCCATCTTCTCGACGGATTCTATCCCCTGGAGTGCGGATAGATCGTCCTGAGGCACATCTTTGTCAAAAGATACCTCAAGGGAATGCAGGCTATCGATACGTTTCTTCAGCACTTCGGGCCGGTCGATGGCAACGATCCTACCCCGATTGATTATGGCTATTCTGCTGCAGAGCTGGTTAGCTTCTTCCATATTGTGGGTCGTCAGAAGAAATGTTACTCCTTTAGCATTTAGATCGGCAACTATATTTCGAATCAAGCGGGAGCTCTGCACATCCAGGCCAGACGTCGGTTCGTCCATGATCAACACCTGAGGTTCACTTATCAAGGCCATACATATCTGAAGACGCTGTTTCATCCCTTTGGAAAAGCCTTTCACCGCAACTGCTCTCTTCTCATAGAGGTCGAACCGCTTCAGCAGATCCTCCGCCCTACTCTGTCTCTGCATCTTTTCAAGCCCGTAAAGCTTGCCCATGAGCATCAAGTTCTGCCAGGCGGAGAGATCGATGTAGGCATTGGAGGTCTCAGGAAGAACTCCAGTCACCTGTTTTGCATTTAATCCATCCTTCTCAACATCATGGCCCATTATACTGGCCCTACCCGCGTCAGGTTTGATCAGACCTGTGATCATCCGCACAGTGGTAGTCTTGCCGGCTCCATTGGGACCTAGAAAGCCAAATAACTCACCCTGTGCCACAGTGAAGTTTATGTGGTCCACGGCAGTAAAATTGCCGAATCGCTTGGTCAAGTCTTCAACAACAATTGCATTCATGAGATCTCTTTCAATTCTTCTTCGACCCCATCCAGCTCGCATTTCAGCGATTCCCTGTATTCCTCCAGCATCTCTATTCTTTCCTTTTTGCTCAAGAACTTGCGTTCTCCACAGCCGCATGTTCCATGAGCGTCGGAATGATGGATTCCGTGGCGCATGGGCATAGAATGATGACCGTGTTTTTCTTCGCAGCCGCACATTTCACGCGCGCCGGATTGACAGACGCCTTGGTTCACAGTCACAGATTGATGACCTTGTTTTTCTCCACAGCACATTTATTCCACCTCGTTTTCTTCCAACAAATCAATCACAATTCTACGGGTCTTTAGCTTCCACACCTTCTCCGGCGTGCCGCCCTTGACCTCTCTGTAAGAGGCCAACTCGATGATTCCGGCACCCTTGAGGGCAGAAAGATGATAGTAAAGCCCGGCTAATGTCATTCCTGCCTCGCCCAGCTTGAGTTCTTCATAGACCTCTTTCGAGCTTTTCTCGCCCGTGCCTATGCAATCGATGATAGCCCACCGTGTCGGGCAATGCAGAGCCTGAATGTACTTTCGAATGCTCTTCATCCGTTTGGGGATATTCTGACCTTCGCACATTATCTTTGCCTTGAATACTTAAGTTCTACACTTTAGTATAGCAGCTTTCCACTATAAAGCATTTTGGGAAGGGCAAGCATAATCGAAACTCTTTAATCTATAGCAATCGAATCTAAGTGTCGGTGGTGATGGAGTCCACCCTAAACCGCCTCATGGCTGATGACTCCTGTTAGGTGGAGCATCATGCCAGACATAAAGGCCCTTATCCAGTACATCGATGAAAGACGAATCAAAGAGGATAGTCTGAGCGGTTACTCATTTGTAAGAGACCTCCCGCCAACCATCCGAGATACATTTTTTGCATTGGCCTGCCTTAAAATGCTAAAGGCAGACTCGCAAGATGGCGAAATAATCCGTTTCCTGTCCGAGTATGACCAATTTGATTTTAACGGGGCTTACTATGCCATGAAGTGCTTGAAATTGGCCGGAGCAGAGGTAGACTATCAAGATGGAAAGCTACGGTGGATCTACCACGGAAATGAGCAGCAAAGACCATGTGCAGTTCCAAACACGCCCCTCATTCGCTATTTCGAAGGAGAATTGTATGGAATGTATGGTTCGAGCATATTTTCTTCTTCCTTGGGCACAGTTCTTAAGCGCATAGAGCTGGGTGCTGACAATATTGGCAACGGCTTGGTAAACTCGACCCTCGCTCTTCTCGATACGAGCAGCCGCCAGGATATCATGAGCACTTTCATGGCCTTAGAGATATTGAACGCTATGGAGAAGAGGGGCTATCCCATCACCTTGTCTTCGTTACATATCGATTTGATATCTGACTTTTTGAAGCGCTGTGCTACCAGAAATGGATATGCGGCAAATCCCACGGCCAGCTCAGTGACCCTTGAGAGCACATATGCAGGTCACCGGATCGCACTGTATCTTAAAATTCCCGATCCATTAGGCATTGCATCTTTTATAGACTCCCTTCAGAATGAGAATGGCGGTTTTAGAGGGTCACAGTTCGGCGGCATATCTACCCTGGAATCATGTTATCTGGCCTTGATCACTATTTCAGATACCTCCTGTGAGGAACATGACCGTCTGCAATGAGGGTGAAGATACTTATTTCGACAAGGTCCTGAAATCAGCCCTGCACCATGGCAGACGCGAGAAGAGGAGAGAGATGGTCTATATTCTTGGGGAACTACGAGATCCCCGTTCCTTGGATACGCTCAAGACTATCATGACCGAAGATGATTCATTCTTGGTATCTGCTTTTGATCATGATGCATCATCCGTCTTTTATGGTGAGAGGCGAAGTGGCCCTGGCCATGGATGAGATGGATCATCCGATGAGGGATGAGCTGCTAAACCAACTGCTAAAAGATATTAGTACATATGTAACAAACTGCGCCTATCTTGTTTTGAATTTGAACGATGTTAACTTAAAAACAGAATAATACGCAAAACAATAGTTTTTCTATGCGAATCGATTTGACCGAAATGGGTAAGAAGTAAGGAGCCAGGCTCCTCACTTCCTTTTCATGGAGGAGATTTACTTCTTCGTCGTCTTCTCGGGATTGAGCACACAAAGTGGACCCCTGAGGTAGACATACCAGTAGAGTGCCGCCACGAAGAGAGCAGCTCCTACGATGTTGCCAAGGGTAACGGGGATGAGGTTTGTTACAAAGAAGTTGTACCATCCGTCCATGCCGCCCAGGTTTGTAGTAGCCACGCCCGCTGTGGCCAGCTTGGCTGCTATTGCCGGATTGTTGGCGGCAAAGATGCCCAGGGGAATGAAGAACATATTGGCCACGCTGTGCTCAAAGCCGATGGCGACGAAGGCCATGATGGGAAACCAGCAGGCAAAGATCTTGCTGATCACATCTTCCGAGCTTATGGCCAGCCAGACAGCCAGGCAGACCAGCCAGTTGCAGCCTATTCCCCGCAGAAACGCAGTTTCGAAGTCCAGGCCGCACTTGGTATTGGCTACGGTTGCCGCCCATCCTGCCCAGGGCAGGTTATCGAAAAATCCACACAGGTAAGCCAGGAAAAAGGCCACGAAAATAGATCCCAGAAAATTGCCCACATAAACCAGCGACCAATTTTTCATCAGGCCCTTGACGGTGGCTTCGCCGTTGAGAATGCTAATGGGCGCGAACATGCAGTTTCCTGTGAATAGCTCTGAGCCGGCGATTATTACCAGCATCAGGCCCACTGGAAATACCGCTCCGGCGGCAAACTTGACAAGGCCGGCTGGGAGAGCGATCTTCCAGATGGCGCCGTCCGGGGCAGTGATGGTGCCGTTGGAAAGGCCTCCAGCCACAATCTCGCTTAAAAGAGCTCCAAAGGCGATGTAGGCTCCGGCTAAAAAGCCCAGCACCAGCAGCTTTTGCCATGTTATATTGCATTTCGTGCATCCGGCAGCAATGGCTGCCTTAGCGATATCAGCGGGAACTTTGAATGCCATAATCTCCCTCCAGAGCAAGCAGCCCGGCAAATTAATCCCGAAACGTCCGGCGTTTTGCGATAGCTTAGCAAGGGCCATCGCCGCTCTCTTTTCTGGGCAGCCTGCAGGATGGGCAATTGCTTGCCGGCATATCGACTAAAAGGTTTGCGGTTGGCAGATAAATTATGAAAAGTTATGAAAAAAATAAAGGGGTTTATGAAAAAACTTCACATTGATGGCCAATCCTCAGTATAATCAAGCCCCTGCTAACTTGCAGTCGCCTTCCGGATGCTCCAGCTCTTCGTTAAGCTTTCTTTTTGCCGGATTGAAACTCTTCTTGTGCCGGCAGTCCATCAGCTTATGCCAGTTATCTCTCTCCCAGATGTTGAAGGATTTATCCTCTTCAGGGATGAGCTGGCGCAGTCGCAGAACCAGTCCATCCCAGTTGACCTGATCGCCGCGAAAATCCGGGCCGTCCACGCAGGCGAACTTGGTCTTGCCGGCCACTTCCACCCGACATGCACCGCACATGCCCGTGCCGTCCACCATGATGGGCGTAAGGCTGACAATCGTCTCCACCTCCGAGGCATGGGAGGCGTCCGAGGAGACCTTCATCATGAAAGGGCAACCATGAGCGAAGATCCTGTCGACTCCCTTTCCTGACTGCAGTTCTTGCTCTATGAAGTCATTGGCCCAGGCAGTCTTGCCGCAGCCTGTAACGACATGAACCTCATCGCTGAACTCCTTGAGCTTATCTATCCAGAAGACGAAATCCGGACCGCGGCCTTCCACAACGGTTACCACGTAGTTGCCCTTCTCTTTGAGGGCCTTTACGAGCGGTAGTGTCGGCCCGACCCCAAAGCATCCGCAGGCGCAGATAACCCTGCCGAAGTTCTCGATCTCTGTTGGCGTTCCCAGGGGGCCAGCGATATTGGTAACGCATTCGCCTTCTTTCATGGTGGACAGCTTGGCGGTGCTGGTCCCCAGAACGTAGAAGACAATGTCCACGGTGCCCTCTTTTTCGTCCCAGCCAGCCAGACCCATGGGAATCCTCTCTCCTTTCTCGTCCACCCTTATGATTACAAACTGACCCGGTCTGGCAGTGCTCGCAATCTTGGGAGCTTTAAACTTCATGTAGATGATATTGGGAGCTACGGTCTCCTTGGTTACGATCTCGTACATCTCTAGCCTCCTCTAATCTTATTCAGCTTCACGGCACAGACCTTTAGCTCCGGGATCTTGGCGATGGGATCCAAGGCCGGATTGGTAAGAACGTTGGTGGGCGTCTCCGAGAAATGGAAGGTCATAAAGACCACGCCGACAGGCGACTTTTCTGTGGTCTTGGCTTTGGCCTTAACAGATCCCCGGCGGGAGGTTACCTCGATCAGCTCGCCGTCAACAATACCTAAAGTGAGGGCATCTTGCGGATTCATCTCAACCAGCTCTTCGCCCCGGAGAATGTTGAGGTCGCCCACCTTTCTCGTCATGGTTCCGGTGTGATACTGGCAGAGAACCCTGCCTGTGGTGAGGATGAAGGGGTAATTCTCATCAGGCAGCTCCATAGAAGGCCGGTAATCGACCACATTGAACTTGCCAAGGCCCCTCGTAAACTGGCCTTTATGCAGGTACCCGGTTCCCGGATGCTCCATGTTGGGGCAGGGCCACTGCAGCCCATCGCCCTCCAGCCGTTCATAGCTTATGCCCCCATAGCTGGGAGCAAGCTTTGCTACCTCGGACATGATCTCGGAGGGATGGCCATAGCAGAACTGGCCCCCCCAGCCCATGCGAGCTGCCAGAGCGTCCAGGATCATCCAGTCGGGCATGGACTCGCCGACGCTGTCCAGGGCCTTCCTGATCCTCTGCACCCGGCGTTCTGTATTGGTGAAGGTTCCGTCTTTTTCCAGGCCGGATGTTGCCGGCAGGACCACGTCTGCCAATGACGCCGTTTCGGATAGGAAGATGTCCTGCACCACCAGAAACTCCAGGGTATTCAATGCTTCTATCACGTGGCTGCAGTCCGGATCGCTGACGACCGGATTTTCTCCCATGATGTACATGGCCCGGATCTTTCCCTCATAGGCGGCATTCATCATCTCGACCAACGTCTGGCCGGGCTTTTCCGGCAGAGCCGCACCCCAGGCCAGCTCGAACTTCTTGCGAAGATCGGGGTTGATCACTGCCTGGTATGCAGGCAGGAGATTGGGCAGGGCACCCATGTCGCAGGAGCCCTGCACATTGTTCTGGCCTCGCAGGGGGTTGATGCCGGCGGAGGGTCGGCCGATGTTGCCCGTCATCATGGCCAGATTGGCCAGGGTGAAGATATTATCCACTCCATGAGAGTGCTGGGTGATGCCCATGGAATAGATTATAGAGGAAGGATTTCCGCGGGCATAGAGCCGGGCAGCATCTCTGATCAGCTCGGACTTGACACCCGTAATTCGCGCCGCGTCAGAGGCGCACAGCTTCAATAGAGAGTCCTTGAACTCTGGGAAGCCCTCCGTCCTCTGGGATATGAAATCCTCATCCATCAGCTTTTCTTCCAGGATTATGCGGCACATCTCCAGGACAAGAGGCACATCTGTTCCCGGGGTCTGCCGCAGCCAGACATCGGCGATCTTGCACAGGTCGATCCAGCGGGGATTGGCCACTATGATCCTGGCTCCCTTCCTCTTGGCCTCTTTGATCTTGAGGGCGATGACGGGATGCTGCTCGCTGGTGTTCGAGCCTATGATGAAGATGCATCCGGCATCCGATAATTCCGAAATGGAGTTGGTCATGGCTCCGCTGCCGAAAGCCAGAGCCAGGGCGGAGACGGTCGAGGCATGGCAGAGCCTGGCGCAGTGATCCACGTTGTTGGTCTGCATAACCAGCCGGGCAAACTTTTGGGCCAGGTAGTTCTCCTCATTGCTGCACTTGGCCGATGAGAGGAAGGCAAAGCTGTCGCCCTTATAGCCATTCAATTTTTCGGCCACCAGATCCAGGGCTTCCTCCCAGGTCGCAGGTACCAGTTTGTCGTTCTTCCTGATGAGGGGCACTGTGAGGCGCTCCGGGCTCTCGACGAAGCCGAGGCCGAAGCGGCCCTTGACGCAGAGCTGGCCGTTGTTGGGCAGGCAATCTCGTTTGCCTCTAACTCTTACTATTCGGTTGTCCAGGACACCTACCTCTATCCGGCAGCCCACGCCGCAGTAGGGACAGACGGTGCTGGTGGTCCTCTCCGGCCTTTGCCATTTCTCAGATCTGGCATAGAGGGCCGCTGTGGGGCAGATGTCGACGCATGTGCCGCAAAACTTGCAGTCGCAGTCCTGCAGTGATTCCGGGCCTATCCAGTGCATGCGGTGAAAATCTGGATTGCTGGTGAGGATGCCTTCGCCGCGCACCTCTTGACAGGCTCGCACGCAGCGACCGCAGAGGATGCAAAGGCTGTAATTGCGGTCAAAGAAGGGCTCTCTCAAAACTGGCAGGTTCTTAAAAGAGATCTGATATCGGATGTTCTCAAGTCCAACGAACTGCACTGCCTGCTGCAGCTCGCATTCGCCGTTCTTGGGGCAGTACTTGCAGCCTACTGTCACCGGGAACTTGCGCATGCACTCGCGCAGGTCATTGCATTCGCTTCTCCTTTCGCAAAAGAGGCAGCTGGTGGGATGATTGGTGAGTGCCAGGAGCATCTCCAGGGTGTGTCTTCTCATCTCCTGCAGCTCCTCTGTCCTGGTCTCTACCACCATTCCCTCTTCCGCCTGGGTATTGCAGGCAGTAGGATAGTAATCCAGGCCTTTTACGGAGACGATGCACAGCTTGCAGGAGCCAATGGGCTTGAGGTCTGGGTGGTCGCAAAGTGCTGGTACATAAGAGCCCGCTTTTCGAGCTGCATCGAGAATGGTAGCTCCCTCTGGGACCACTACCTCTCGATCATCGATGGTCAGTCTAATTTCAAACATGTTCCCAACCGCGCCGGGCATTGTAGAGGATTAATTGTATTAGAAGGTTGCTCTGAAAGGAAAATCTTATTAATATTCAAAGGCCGAGTGGCTGGCTGGAATCTGCTAATTAAGACAAGAAATAGGACGCAAAAAAGTCTCGGGTCCTCTTCCCAGGCAAAAAGAGGATCCGTATCCCCAAGCATAAGAATGATCAGCCAGAAGAGATCTTAGCTTAGCCTCAGAGGCGCGGTGTAGGAAAGATGTCAAGCAAGATTAATTTAAACCGGGTGGAGATGCCCAAGCAGTCTCCCGAAAAGAGGAAAAGCAACTTCCAGGAGGTTGCCCTGGGCTACAGTCCAGAGCAAGCGGCAGAAGAGGCGGGCAGATGTATTCAATGCAAGAAGCCCAAGTGCATTGAAGGCTGTCCGGTCGGCGTGGAGATTCCAGACTTCATTTGTGCTCTGCGGGATGGGGACATGCTAGAGGCGGTGAGGTCCCTCAAAAGAAAGAACAGCCTGCCCGGAATTTGCGGCCGGGTCTGTCCCCAGGAGGTGCAGTGCGAGTGCCGATGCGTCCTTGGTAAGAAGGGTGCGCCCATCGCCATTGGCCGTCTGGAGCGTTATGTGGCCGATTGGGAGCTATGCCAGCAGGAAAGGGCGAAGTGTGAGGTCGCGGCGGCAACCGGAAAGCGGGTCGCCGTGGTGGGCTCGGGCCCGGCTGGGCTGACGGTGGCTGCAGAAATGGCCAAGTTTGGGCACTCCGTCACCATCTTTGAGGCTCTGCATGACGGCGGAGGCGTCCTGGTCTACGGCATTCCCGAGTTTCGTCTGCCCAAGGGCATCGTCAGATCGGAGATCGATTATGTGAAGTCTCTGGGAGTCGATCTGGAGCTTGACTCTGTAGTTGGCAGACAGGTCCAGGTGGAGGGCCTGCTCAAAGGGGGCTATGACGGAGTATTCCTGGGAATAGGCGCAGGCGCGCCGCGCTTTCTCAATGTTCCCGGCGAGAACTTGAGCGGTGTTTACTCTGCCAACGAATACCTGACGCGAGTCAATCTGATGAAGGCCTACAAGTTCCCTGAATACGATACTCCTATTAAAATGGGAAAGAAGGTGGCAGTGGTAGGTGGAGGAAACGTGGCCATGGATTCGGCCCGCTCTGCCATGCGCCTGGGGGCGGATGAGGTGCATGTCATCTACCGTCGCTCTCGTGAGGAGATGCCTGCCCGTCTGGAAGAGGTGGAAAACGCCATGGAGGAGGGCGTGATCTTCGACTTCCTCACCAATCCCACTCGCTTTTTAGGCGATGATCGGGGCATGGTAAAAGCCATGGAGATCGTAGAGATGGAGCTTGGCGAGCCCGATGCCTCGGGAAGGCGCAGCCCGCGGGTGAAGAAGGGCTCTGAGCATATTGTCGATGTGGATACGGTAGTCATCGCCGTAGGCACAGTTCCCAATCCCCTCATTGCCTCCAGCACGCCACAGCTTAAGACCACCAAATGGGGCACGCTCGTGGTGGACGAGAGGGGCAGAACGACGATGGTTGGGGTCTGGGCCGGAGGAGACATCACCAGCGGCGGAGCCACGGTCATCAGCGCCATGGGTGCGGGCAAGATTGCGTCGGCGGACATGAACGAGTGGCTGAAGACGGATGGGAAGTGGAGTACGGGATAAGCGACTTACTTCCGATTATTTTTAAAATTTTGAGATATTCTTAATTCTAAATCCGAATGAAATCCTATCAGGAAGATTAAATCGTTGCATGTTTTTATCAATGGTAACCAGATTATTCCGGAAATAGGTGATTGATTCTGGCCAGCATCTTGTCGTGCTCTTCCTTTGTTACAGCCCAGACGATCCGGCCATGGAGATCCGTGGCTCCTCCGTAGGGCAGTTGGTTCTTGGAGGGATCGTAATATTGCTCTAAAACAGATTCCTCTACTGCTCCTGCCATGACAGATAAATCCGACTTGCTGAGTTATAAGGATTGCGAAAATGGGTCCTGTTGCATCCTTGGGTGTTCGTTTATGGTGGTGCATGTGTGTGGTGATTAAACATAAAGCTTGAGTTTGTAACACCATTTGCTAAATTAATTGCATATTAACTCTAAAAAACTTTATACTTCTAACATAATTTTTCCTATTTGCTTTCCAGAGCTGCTATCGATGGTTTCAATTATATTCTCATTAGATTCCTGTCTCAAGAGCGTCCTTGACTCGGAGGGATATGCACTAAGATCTTCGACGATAAAATATACTTCTGCACGGTGCTCTTTTCTTTTCCACAGAACCGGGGGCAAGACCTTAGAATCTACGTGCTGTTTTTTAACATATTTATTCGAACTTGCATGGCTAATTATTTGCACCATTCGCAAATGCCTTCTTGGAGACAAGTCGCTCCTAACTTCAATTCCGTTCAATTTTATTGGTCGCTCTTTTGTGAATTCCCTGGCCCACGAAAGTTTATCATCATCGGTACAGGTTTGAGGTGCAAAGGGCAACAATGCATCGATCGTCATCTTGCGCACCTTATATGGGTATTGCTCTGGGGCTTCGTTAATCGGTTTCGGTTCAAAATAATTAGGGAGTTTTGATATTCCTTGAATATATTTAAGGATATTTCTGGAAGAATCTGGATCGTTTGATTCCAGACAGGCGCCAGCTTGTTTAATATAATATCTACTAAGGAAATCTTCTCTGAACGGCCAATTATTAAAATCGTCGAAAATTTGCAGCGACATCATCTGACTTAATACTTCACCACCATCTGTAATGCGACCATCCTCTGTTATATATACAGATATAGTAGACCCATTCCAATCAAGGAAAGGAGTTGATATTTCTATGGCGTTTTTCCCAACTTGATAAGGCTTTATATTGTCACAGACCTCCTTTTTAATTTTATCAAATATATCAAGTTGTATTTTATTTGCCATAGTCTTCCGTTAACCCCCTTTGTATACTACCCATTTTATGTGCTTGGGTTTGCTCTTCAGCTCCATCCTCTATATTATAACAAAATTTGAATTCATCTAAAAATGCGTTTGGTGGCATTCCGAGATAAAGCCCACTTGTCACAACGTGACGATTTCCTGGCGTGTTATCATCAATAGGGTTAAAAAAATTTAATTCATGAAAATGTGGCCAATTGCCGTATTCAGAACCATCTTCTGTCCTGAAGTTTCCCTTCTCGTGAGTTGGATCGGCCCTTAGAAGATAATCAAAATTTTCTGGCGTCACTCTAATTTTTAATCCTTTATAAACATTATATGAGCAGTAAATAAATAACTTTTTTGCATAATGATCTGGAAGTATTTTTGTAATCATTTTCCTTGATATAAAGAATTTGATGCCATAGTTATCTGTTTCTATATCGATTGGCCCACCTACAACTGTCTTCGGGTTTTCAGATAGCCAGTCTTCATAAGTGGTGGCGTTTAACCTAACAGATTCTCTATGAGGATACATACCAGTGGGCTCGTTCGATTAGTTAGCCCCCTTTTAAGAGTGAATGATATTTAAATTAAACGGCCATGTGCTCTGTTGCATCCTGTGGTGGTACGAAATATTATATGGTCGTTTGATGCTGGTTTCGCCAGTCCGCTACCCAAGAATGCAGCAGAAACCCCCTAGAATGGCGGGGCGACGGCCCTTGGAGAATTGCTACTACCTACCCCCAACCATTAGTCGCATCTATCGGGAAATTCTGAGTGCAATGAACAACTCCTCCGTCATCCTCGCTGCAATAGGTTTAAGCGCACTGATTTAAAGGAGTGTGTACCGATCAGAAAGTGAAAGGCTCAAACCTTGAGAATATGATTGATGCGCTTTCTTCCGAAGGTGTTCTTTGCAATAATCAGGCGAAGATTCTCCATGCACACCGATTTCTAGGAAATGTTGCGGCTCACAAGATAGTGCCTGCAAAATCACAGGAACTAGTTGCCGCTCTCGATATCGCTGAGACTCTGCTGAAAACCATCTACATTCTGCCTAGACTTGCCGATGAGATTTCCACTGGAAAAAAGAAGAGTCCCTAACAACCGGATGGAACACTATGGCGCGTAGCCGCGCCGAGGTTCACGCGGCTCGTTGGCCTTAATACGAAATGAACAACGATAAGCACCACTCGCAGATACCAACGCGTCGCATGAGCGAAGTTAATGCTTCGTTACGCGATCGAGGAGGAGTATCCACAAGCGATTCGTGTCCACCAGCGGCGGAGCCACGGTCATCGAGGCCTGATCGATCTCTTCCAAAGGTTATTGTAGAGGGCAATGACGCCATAGGAATGTTCTTGCCGACCATGAAAACGGCAAATTTGGGATTCAGCTTGGTGGCTTTATTATAGCACTCTATTGATTCAGTATATACTATTTAACCATGCCCCCCCCGCAACAAAACTTAATAATTACTAAAGTTTATTACAATTACAAGTACTTAACACTATGTAATAATAATAATAATAATAATATATATGCAATAAGTACTAACCACCTTACTTGCACTACCACAAACGAACACTTAAGATGCAATATAACAGCTCCCATACTCTCTTACAGCTAATCAGGAGAGGGGAGCATTTGTTAAATCATCTTTTTCTCCGGATCGCTTTGCATTATGATTGATTCGTAATCCGCCCCATCTTTGAAAATAAAATTATCCATTCTTAAAATGGACATTCCATGATCATAATCTTTCATAACTATTAAGACTCGATCTTAAATACATATAAATAATCAACATAACTTTTTGGTTTCAGGAGGCTAAGTGAAATGGCCATGCAAACTAAGTCAAAAGATGAAGTCTTTGAGGCAATTGACAAATATAATGTGAGATTTGTCCGAATTTGGTTCACAGATATCCTGGGAGTCCCTAAAAGCTTTGCTATTAATCCCAGCGAGCTGGAGGGGGCATTCTCCGAGGGCATGGGCTTTGACGGCTCCTCTATTGAGGGCTTTGCCCGAATCCACGAATCCGACATGGTCGCCAAGCCCGACCCAACCACCTTCCAGCTTATCCCCTGGAGGCAACAGGAGAACGGCGTGGCCAGGATGTTCTGCGACATCCAGAATCCCGACGGCAGCCCATATGAGGGCGATCCCAGGTACGTCCTGAAGAGAAATCTGGAGCGCATCAAGGATAAAGGCTACAGCTTCCTGGTAGGCCCGGAGCTGGAGTTCTTCTACTTCAAAAATGAGCACAGCACGGAGGTTCTGGACAACGGCGGATACTTCGATCTGACCACTGCCGACAACGCCTCCGATCTGCGCCGGGACACAATCCTTGCCCTGGATTCTATGGGCATAGATGTGGAGTACAGCCACCATGAGGTTGCTCCCTCTCAGCATGAGATCGATCTACGCTACAAGGACGCTCTGAATATGGCCGATACGGTGATGACGTACAAGATCACCGTCAAGGAGATCGCCCGCCGGTACGGCTACCACGCCAGCTTCATGCCCAAGCCCATCTTCGGCCAGAACGGCAGCGGCATGCACGTACACCAGTCCCTCTTCCAGGGAAAGAGAAATGTAATGTTCGATGCCGGAGACAAATATCATCTCTCCGATGAGGGCAAGTACTACATTGCCGGCCTTCTCAAGCACGCGCCCGAGATAACAGCCGTCACCAACCAGTGGGTCAACTCCTACAAGCGCCTGGTCCCCGGATACGAGGCGCCGGTCTACATCTGCTGGGCCCGAAGGAACAGATCCGCCCTGGTAAGAGTGCCCATGTACAAGCCGGGAAAGGAGGCTGCCACCCGAGTCGAGTTCAGAAGCCCAGATCCAGCCACCAACCCCTACCTGGCCTTCTCCGTCATGCTATCCGCGGGCCTAGCCGGAATCGCTAACAAGTACGATCTGCCAGCTCCCCAGGAGCAGGACATCTACCACATGAGCGATGATGAGAGAAAGAAAGCCGGAATCACCTCTCTGCCGGGAAGCTTGAACGATGCCATTCAGCTTACAGAGGGAAGCAAGCTCATTCGCGAGGCACTCGGCGAGCACGTCTTCAGAGCTTTCATCACCAACAAGAAAGCGGAGTGGGATGCCTACCGCACCAATGTCACCCAATGGGAGTTGGAGAGGTACCTGCCTCTGCTCTAGAGCCCCTTATCCGGGCTCACCTTTTTATTTTGCTGCTAGCCTTACATCAAGAAAATCACCTTGAAAAAAAGTGAGGAAAAATCGTGAGAGGAAATGTGCCTGCGTCGACTAGCTTCTATCATAAGTATTATGAATGTTTCTTAAATAGATATAAGACATTTATTGCGATCACTTCTTGCCCACACATCATCTAATCGAGCAAGACTTACATAGGCAAGGTTAGCGTTAAACAGCAGAAAGGTCGATGGATGGAGTCTAAGATTACTATGCCAAGGATTAGAAGGGAGCTGTACAATAAAGAGATCTGTGCCTGCTCCATCTTCGGTGCCATGAACCGAGACGGGGAGCGCTTTACCGGAGAAGGCGTCATGAAGGCCATAGCCAACATGCACGTACGCGGCAATGGTCTGGGTGGGGGGCTTGCAGCCTATGGCATATACCCGCAGTACCAGGATTACTATGCCTTCCATCTCATGTTCACCGGCAAGAGCCCCCAGGATAAAGCATACGCAAAAAAGGAGCTGGATGCCTTTCTCTGCAAGAACTTCGATGTTGTCCACGATGAAGAGATCCCTCATTGTGATGAGGCAACTGTAAGCGATCCTCCCTTAATCTGGCGCTACTTTGTCCTTCCCAAAAAGCAGGGCGAGGACTCTTCTCTCTCCGATGAGGATTACATAGTGGAGAAGATCATGCTGGTGAACACCAGGATCGAGAATGCTCACGTGTTCTCTTCCGGCAAGAACATGGGCTGCTTCAAGGGAGTTGGCTATCCTGAGGATATCGGGGAGTACTTCATGCTCGACAAGCTCTACTCGGCCTACGCCTGGACGGTGCACGGTCGCTTTCCCACAAACACCCAGGCCTGGTGGGGCGGAGCTCATCCCTTCAGCCTCCTGGATACAACCATCGTTCACAACGGCGAGATCTCCTCTTACGGCACCAATCGCTGGTATCTGGAGATGTACGGCTATGCCTGCACCCTGCAAACGGACACGGAGGTAATAGCTTATGCTGCGGACCTGCTCATGAGGAGGCAAAAGCTTCCCATTGAGATTGTGGCCAAGATCCTTGCACCACCCATCTGGAATGCGATCGACCGGATGAATGAGAAGGAGAAGAAGCTGCTCACGACTTTGAGAATGGTCTATGCGCCTCTGCTCATGAACGGGCCTTTTGCCATAATCATCGGTCAGACAGGGAGAATGATCGGTCTCACGGACAGAATCAGGCTTCGACCCATTACCGCAGCCACGAGAGGAGAGATGTTCTACCTCTCCTCAGAAGAAGCGTCGATTAGACTTATTTCGCCACAGCTTGACCGCGTCTGGACGCCCAACGGAGGAGAACCGGTCATAGGCGAGCTAAATAGTATGAGGAAGGTTTTGCAATGAAATCATTCGTCTTTCCAGAGTTTCAGATCAACAGGGACGAAGAAAAATGCGGCCAGTGTAGGGGCTGCGAGAGGCAGTGCGCCTTTAGCACCCATACTTACGATCCGGTGGCTGACCGGCTGACATCCGATGACTACAAGTGCGTCGGCTGCCAGAGATGCGTCATCTTCTGTCCCAAAAATGCCATAGTGGTTCGGCCCACGCCCTCGTTCTACCGGCCCAATGCCTCTTGGTCTCGCGAGAAGCTGGAAGACCTCAAGAAGCAAGCGGAAACGGGAGGAGTGATCCTTACCGGATGCGGGAGCGACAAGCCATTCCGTATCTACTGGGACCATATCGTGCTCAATGCCTCTCAGGTCACCAATCCCTCCATCGATCCATTGCGCGAACCGATGGAGCTGCGCACCTTCCTGGGCGCCAAGCCCGACTTGATGGACATTTCAGCAAAGGACGGAGATGTGGAGATTAAGACCGAGCTCTCTCCCAATCTGATGGTGGAAACTCCTATCCTCTTCTCGGCCATGTCCTACGGAGCCATAAGCTACAATGCCTTCCGTTCCCTGGCGACGGCTGCCTGCAAGTCGGGGACCTACTTCAATACCGGTGAAGGTGGCCTTCCCAGGGAGATGAGGGAAGAGTTTGGAAGATGCGCCATTGTGCAGGTGGCATCGGGCCGCTTCGGCATAGATGCTGAGTACCTGAACTGTGCCCAGGCCGTGGAGATCAAAGTGGGCCAGGGGGCCAAACCCGGCATCGGCGGCCACTTGCCCGGCGAGAAGGTCTCGGCTGCGGTGGCAGAGACGCGCATGATCCCCATGGGCACGGATGCCATCTCACCAGCGCCGCATCATGATATCTACTCCATTGAAGATCTATCCATGCTCATATTCGCTCTGAAGGAGGCTACCAACTACGAAAAGCCCATATCCGTGAAGATCGCAGCCGTGCATAACTTTGCCGCCATAGCCTCGGGAATTGTGCGAGCCGGTGCGGACATCATCGCCATAGATGGTCTTCGAGGCGGAACGGGAGCGGCCCCCAAAGCTATCCGGGACAATGTGGGTATACCAATAGAGCTTGCCATATCATCGTTGGACCGACGCCTGCGTGGAGAGGGTATCAGGAACAGATGCTCCATCGTGGCCGCGGGCGGAATTCGCTGCAGCAGCGACGTAATCAAGGCCATAGCCCTGGGCGCTGATGCTGTTTATATCGGATCAGCGGCTCTGATCGCCATGGGCTGCACTCTCTGCCAGAAATGCTATACAGGAAAGTGCAACTGGGGAATATGCACTCAGGACCCGCGCCTGTCCGGCAGGCTAAATGTGGATATCGCCTCGCAGAGGCTGTCCAACCTCATTACTGCCTGGTCGCATGAGATCAGCGAGATGCTGGGCGGCATGGGCATAAACGCCCTGGAGAGCCTGCGCGGCAACCGGGACCACCTGCGGGGCGTGGGGCTGTATGAGTGGGAGCTTGATGTATTAGGAATCAAGGGTGCAGGAGAGTGAGAGAAGAATGGCGAGAGCAGCGGCATCCCAATCGAATCTCGATTCAGATCAGGCTGATGAGAGGAAGTGCGCTCTGATCGATGCTACAGATCTGGAGACAAAAGAGCTAAATGGCCGGCTCAGGGAGTTGATGCTCTCCGGCGTTAAAAAGGTCAACATCACAAATGTTTGCGGCCAGAGGTACATTGGCACCCGCCTTTACACTCCCGAGCATCTTAAAATGGAGATCGAGATATTCGGGACTCCCGGCAACGACCTGGCCGCCTTTCTTTACGGCCATAAGATAACTGTGCACGGCAATGCTCAGGATGGCGTGGGAAACACCATGGACGGCGGAGAGATAGTCGTAAATGGACGGGCCGGAGATGTCCTGGGTTTTTCCATGCGCGGGGGCGAGATCTATGTGCGGGACAATTGCGGCTACAGAACGGCGCTGCACATGAAGGAGTATGAGGACAAGAGGCCCGTTCTGGTCGTAGGCGGCATCTCGCAGGACTTTTTGGGCGAGTACATGGCGGGCGGAATTGTGATAGTCCTGGACCTGCATGGCCTGACTCATAAAGCCAACTTCATAGGCTCAGGCATGCATGGAGGGGTGATCTATCTGCGCGGCAATGTTGAGCCGTCTCAGGTCGGCGGGCAGGTGGACATTTCACCCATAGACGAGTCCGACCGGGCTGTCCTGGATAAATTTGTCTCCCGGTTCGTGGAGCGCTTTCCGAAGGTCGGCAAGAGCAAAGATGAGATCTTGAATTCTCAGTTCGTCAGGCTCACGCCCAAGTCGAAGAGGCCCTACAGCAATCTTTATGCTTACTAAAGGGATGAAGATGACAAAAGTGCTTGTTCCAACGGTCTGTCCATATTGCGGTGCAGGCTGCGGATTTTTCATTGCAGTCGAAAAGGAGCGCGCCACCGGGATAGAATATATGCCGGATCATCCTGTCAGCGAGGGTGCTTTATGCTCTAAGGGAAATGCCGCTTTGGAGATCCTCTACCACCAGGAGCGACTTACATCTCCTCTGAAGAGGAAAGGCGAAGGCTGGGCCAGAATATCCTGGGAGGAAGCTATCGATCTGGTGGCCCGGGGGATCGGTGATGCCATCAAGAAGCACGGTCCTGGCAGCATTGCCCTTCTGGCCTCTTCCAAATGCTGCAATGAGGAGGACTACCTGATCGAGAAGCTGGCCCGTCTTTTAGGCTCGCCCAATGTGGACAACTGCGCCCGGCTCTGTCACGCCCCCTCGGTGGTGGGATTGAATCGCACTCTTGGCGCAGCCGGAATGACCAATCCAGTGCCGGATATCGCCAACTCCAAGTGCATATTCATCATAGGATCAAATCTTGCGGAAAATCATCCAGTTATCTCCCGCTGGATTCACAGGGCTAAGGATGCGGGTGCTGTGGTAATCGTAGCTGATCCTCGTGTAACGCATACCTCCTGGATGGCGGATGTCTTCTTGCAGCTTAAGCCTGGAACGGATGTGGCTCTCTTAAACGGCATGGCTCATGTGATAATCAAAGAGGGCCTGACGGACCGAGATTACATCGCCCAAAGAACCCGCGGCTTTGAGGCTCTGGCAGAGTCGGTCAAAGATTATTCTCCGGAAAAGGTAGCAGAGATTACAGGGATTGCCGCAGGCGACATTGTAAGGGCGGCGCGTTCTTATGCCATATCTCCTGCTTCCTCTATACTCTATTCTATGGGGATCACTCAGCACAGCACGGGCACAGACAATGTGCAGGCCGTCTCCAATCTGGCCCTCATCTGCGGGCATATGGGAAAGCCAGGTACAGGGGTCATGCCTCTGCGCGGCCAGAACAATGTTCAGGGTGCCTGCGATATGGGCGCACTGGCTGAGTTTTATCCGGGCTACAAAAAGGCGGACGATCCTGAGACCATCAAGTTCTTCTCTTCTGCCTGGGGGGCAAAAAGCCTGCCCTCAGGCCCGGGCCTCACAGCCACGGAGATGATAGATGCTGCAGCTTCTGGTGATATCAAGGCCATGTATATTGTGGGCGAAGATCCGGCCAACTCAGATCCCTGCAGCCGCCATGTCCGGGAAGGGCTGGAAAATCTGGATTTTTTAGTAGTGCAGGATATCTTCATGACGGCGACAGCGCAGCTCGCAGATGTCGTTTTGCCGGCAGCGGCCTGGGCAGAGAAGGAAGGAAGCTTCACCAATACGGAGAGGCGCGTGCAGTGGAGCAGCAAAGCCATTGAGCCGCCGGGAGCGGCTCTGTCTGATCTGGAGATAGTGTGCCGGGTTGCAGGGAGCCTGGGGCTCGTGTTTGATTACCCTGATGCGGCATCAGTTTTAGCAGAGATCAACCGAACGGTTCCCCAGTACGCAGGTATAACCCGGGAGAGGCTCGACAAAGGCGGACTCATCTGGCCCTGCCCCAGTCCCGATCATCCGGGAACGCCCATACTTCACTCCTCCGGTTTCAAGTTTGCCGAGGGGCGTGCCTTCATTGTGCCCGTCCCCTACCGTCCGGCGGCAGAAGACGCCAGCTGGGATTATCCTTTTGTCCTGACCACCGGGCGCGTGGCTGTGCATCACAATGCCGGATCCATGACCAGGAGAAGCCCATCGCTCATGGAGCGCGAGCCGGATCTCTATGTGGAGATCAACCCAGCCGATGCCACGCGGCTCAAGGTGGCTGATGGCGATGAGGTTACCATTGCTACGCAGCGGGGAGAGACCGAGGCTTATGCCCGCCTCACGGATAGAGTGAAAAGAGGAGTGGTATTCATGCCCTTCCATTTCCCAGGAACCAATATCCTCACTACAGAGGTTACAGATCCGGAGGCCAGGATACCTGAGTTCAAGGTATCTGCCTGCAAGATTTCCCGGAGGGATTAAATGCCCGTTTACATTGACATCAGCAGATGCATTGGCTGCCGCTCCTGCGAGGTGGCCTGCCAGCGCGTGCACGGAGGCAGCGGACACATTAATGTGCATTTTGTGGGAGACTCTGCCTCGGTTCCCATATTTTGTCATCACTGTGAGGAGGCCAGCTGCACCATGGCCTGCTTTAGCGGGGCTTTGCATAAAGAGGGAGAGCGCACGGCTTTTGATGTGGAAAAGTGCACCGGCTGCGGCCTGTGCCAGCTGGCCTGTCCCTTCGGAGTGGTCCGGGCGAACAAGATCGCTCACAAGTGCGATCTATGTGAAGGGCTGGCTGAAGAGCCCACCTGCGTTACCACCTGTCCTGCCAATGCTCTATCCACTGATTTTGAGCTTGCGTCTCGCCGGGCACGCTCGCGCGCTGCTCGGGCTGCAGCCCATGGAGGTAAGAGATGATCAAAGTTGATGCCAGCCTGTGTCTGGGCTGCCTGTCCTGTTCCACTGTCTGTCCCAGTCAAAATATCATCCGTACACAGACGGGAGAGATGCGGAGCATTCACTGGAAGAGGTGCAAAGAGGAGTGCGATCTTTGCGTGGAGTTTTGCCCTGCCAAAGCTCTGACTCTGATGCCTTTCGATGAGACCGTGCCTGAGCCTGATGTGTCCTTTGATCTGGTGGCCTGCAAGATCTGTGGATCGCGTTATGCCACGGAGCCCATGCTGAGAAGGATTGAGTCAGTCCTTCCTGCCAATTTGCAGAAGGACTCCGAGGGCCTGGAATGGATCCGGGTCTGCCCGGTCTGCCGGCGCAATATAGAGGCGGAGAGAGCTACCCGGCAGATGGTGCTGGGAAGGAGCAGAAAGAGCCCGTGAAAGCACGAGAAAATTGGCTTTTTTTGTGCTCTTATAATTTATTTTTTGATATTTGTTGATAATTGCTTTTTACTGGCCTTATTCATCATTCCCTGAGTTTAGATGTCAGGGATTGGCAGGTGGGCAATTCTCATAGTGATTCTTGTTATGATTTTATGGATCTTTCATACGCAATATGTTATGAATAATTATGAACAATTCTTAAAAATAGCTAAATAGAAGAGTGCAAGAAAAGTATCAGGAGATAGGCAAATGAAAGCTAGAAACTGGACAACTTGGGAGAGGTATTTACCCTCAGCAATGGTGGAGACGAGGTCCGGGGCTGCCGTACTGTGCATGAAGCCCTGGGATCAGATTCTGCCCGAAGAAGGCGTGGAAGAAAGAATGGCCAGCACGCAGCCGCTCTGGAGGCCTTGGGAGAGGTATCTACCGGCGAAAAGCGCGGATGTGTCGGCGCATTGGCCATTGGGAGCAGGAGAAGAGAGACCTGAGAAGGTACGGGTTTGAGTCATTTTACTAATTCTTCCATTTATTTTAAGCGAGTGGAACTTTTTAAAAGCACAGTATATTGTATATCTACAAAAAATAAGAGGCCTTTGCGCCCCTATGATGGGCCCCAGCCCGGGAAGGATGCAAAGCACCTCTGCTTGGTGGTTTTGAACTAATCAGGAACTTGCCTCGCTCCTATACCCAGCCGCGCATCTTCATGGCCTCGACGACCCTTGCCACAGCTACGGTGTAGGCTGCCTGGCGCATGTTTATCTTGTAATTCTTTGAGGCGGCAAGGACGCCCTGGTAGGCCATGGTCATCCTCTCATCCAGCTTCTGGTAGACCTCATCGAAGGACCAGCAGTAGCGCATGATGTTCTGCACCATCTCGAAATAGGAGACGGTCACACCACCGGCATTGGCCAGGAAGTCGGGGATGACGTGCACTTTGTTCTGGAAGAGTATGGCGTCAGCTTCCGGTGTGGTGGGGCCGTTGGCCAGCTCGACAATGACCTTGGCCTTGATCCTTCCTGCGTTCTCCTTGGTGATCACGTTCTCTAAGGCAGCAGCAACGAGAATGTCCACATCCAGCTCTAAGAGCTCTTCATTGCTTATCTTCTTTGAGTTGGGAATATTGGCCACGCTCGAGGTCTCGGCCTTAACCTTGGCGGCCTCATCGGCATCTATGCCGGCTGCATTGAATACTCCCCCCTTGGAGTCGCTGACGGCGACAACCTTGCTGCCGAAAAGCTCCTTGGCCAGAGAATGGGCGTAGCTTCCCGCATTGCCGTATCCCTGAATGGCCACGGTTGCCTTCGATAGATCGATGTTGAACTCTTTGGCAGCCTCTCGCAGAGCGTACATGCCCCCTCGGGCGGTAGCATCGCTTCTGCCGCAAGAGCCGCCCACGCAGAGTGGCTTGCCGGTTATGCATCCGAAGTTGTTGGAGCCAGTCAGTTTTGAGTACTCATCCATCATCCAGGCCATCATCTGGGGAGTGGTGTAAACGTCGGGTGCGGGCACGTCCCTCTCAGGGCCGATGTTTTGCCATAGCATGTCTACGTAGCCACGGCAGAGTCGCTCCTGCTCACCCATGGACAACTCCTTGGGATTGCATATGACTCCGCCTTTGCCTCCGCCCAGAGGCAGGCCGAGAAGAGAACACTTCCAGGTCATCCAGGCTGATAGAGCTCGCACCGTGTCGATGGTCTCGTCAGGATGGTATCTTATGCCGCCCTTGCAGGGGCCAAGAGCATCATTATACTGAACTCTGTAGCCCGGGAACATCTTCATGCTGCCGTCGTCCATTCGTACCGGGATAGATATGTGGAATTCTCGCCTGGGGTGCTTGAGGAACTCGTGCACTCCGGCATCCAGGTTCAGAATCTTAGCACAATCGTCGAGTTGTTTTTGGGCTATCTCAAAGGGATTCGGTTTGGACATTTTTGTATCTCCGTTTTGCATCTACCCAAATCTTTATGTTTGACTGGTGGATGCACAGGTCCATCCTTAGCTATTTAACTATTCTGAGTTAAATTTATAAATGACCAAGGAGGCCGGAAATGTTGTGTCGGCCTATTTAAACTTTTGCGATTAATAAATTTACTAAAAGCCATCATCTTAATACGGCCTCATTGAATTTAAATATTGTCCTTAGTGTGCGAATTCATAATAAATCATAAAAAAACTTAATAAATTAATTTTGATTATAAGAAGAAATGAGTCGCCCCTCAAGAAGCAGCATCGCAGAGAAGAAGGTTTTGCCGGCAAGCAAAAGGGGCATGGCACTAAAATCTGCGCCATGCCTCAAAAAAATTGCGAGTCTTAAATATTCTTAATTCCGTGCATGCTTGCTTTCGCTATTGCTATCTTGCTTAAACTTCTGATTTTGTTTCGATTCGAAATCCTCACTCGGTCACAGTGATCCAGGCGTCCAGGATCTCTTCCGCTTCATCACGATAGGCATCCATGACGTAAGGTATGCCTGAGACATAGGCCGCCTCTTCCGAGAGGGCCATGAGGTCCTTTCTGGTGATGGTACCCAGGTTGAAGTTCCGAGATCCGGCCATTAGCTGCTGTATTCCCGTCTTGAACTTCTGGCAGTAGGTATACAGGCCGATAGCACCCCATGGAATCTGCTTTACCTCCTGGCCGAACCTGGCCTTGAGATCCTCATAGGAGACAAAGATCTCTTCGGCCTTGCTGCCGTACTTGGAGACGCCCTTAGGCAGTTCGCCCTTCTCCAGCCAATTGCCGATGTTCTTTCCTACCATTCCCGGGATCATGAGGGCCCTTCCCATGCATACTGCCTTAACAAAGGGCGCGCCCATGGCAATGGATTTGAAGACTCCGTCCTCCGAGGAAAATCCGCCCGCCATGGCGATGTCCGGTACCTTCATACCCCTTCTGGAGAGCTTGCCGCAGAACTCATAGGCCAAAGCCTGCAGATAGAAGGTGGGAATGCCCCATTCATTCATCATGGGCCATGGACTCATGCCGGTTCCTCCCGGAGCGCCGTCGATGGTGAGAAGATCGATCTTGGCCTCAGCACCGTATCGTATGGCCATGGCCAGCTCAGCCATGCTGTAGGCTCCAGTCTTGAGAGTGATGCGCTTGAAGCCTAAATCTCGCAGCCTGTCGATCTCATCGAAGAACCCATCCCTTGAGACAAAGCCCAGGCGAGAGTGCCTCTCGAACTCTTTAATGGCCCCTGCCTTGTAGGACATCTGCACCTCTAGATTGCTGGGATCGGGCTGCACCACATAGCCCCTGCTCTTCAGCTCCAGTGCTCTCTCCAGGGTGTCCACCTTTATCTCGCCGCCGATGCACTTGGCACCCTGGCCCCACTTCAGCTCAATGGTCTCCAGGTTGTGTAGGGAGGAGACGTATTCGGCAACGCCCAGGCGCGTGTCTTCAACGTTCATCTGGACCAGAATCTCACCGAAGCCTTCGTGGAATCTCTTGTAGGTCTCAATCCTGCGATCCATCTCCGGAGACTTTTGCACCTTGCCGTTGCTGTCTAAAACCAGCTCCTGATCCACTCCACAGACGTTCTCGCCGCAGACAAGGGTGATGCCAGATATGGCCGCCCCCACGGCAAAGTGCTCCCAGTTCTTCCGGGCAATTTCCGTCGACCCCAGAGCGCCTGTGAATATAGGCAGCTTCATCTTCACCTTTTTAGACCAGCCGTATTCCGTAGTAACATCCACATTAGGGAAGATGGATGTGTCCGGTCCCGGTTCCACCCCTTCAGGGAGACCGTGTGCGCCGACAGCATAACCCTGAATGTTGAGGTGAGAATAGTCAAGTGGGTAGTTCTTATCGGCTCCAGCTGTCATCTCTCCAAAGGGGCCGGGGTAGAGCACCTCTCTGCCCCGGAAAGACGCAAGCCAGGTCTCGCATCCGCCTTTACATCCATCTATGCATCGGGTGCAAATTCCGGACATGGGGACGACATCTCTGGAGCGATTGAAGGTCCCCGTTGCTTCATTGGCGTTCGGCCTTCTAAGATTCATTTAATCCACCTTTTAGCTGTGTAATATCAGACAGTAGGTAATCTGCAAAATCGGCGTAGGGGGAAAGATGCCGTTGGCGCGGTGTACTATTATCAAAATTCCCCAAGATCGATCCAATTTTGCCGCAACTGAGACAGGTTTTATGATATTGAATACAAAAGGATTTTTATGAATTTATCATAACTTATATGAATTTGGCCAAAGGAAAAGCTTTTCCGGCGGGCCTACCAAAAGCGATATAGTCGATTTCCCGAAAAAAATTGTGCCTGGAAAAAATAGCATCCCGCCAAAGAGGCGACAAGAAGAATGACGATCTTTTCCCGGCTGGTGTGATGCAAAGATCGTAAATAGAGATATCTGAAATAGCTGGTCAAAGAAGGATAACAAAGATGGCAATAGTCATAGTAGATTACGGTATGGGAAACCTGTTTTCCATCTACAACGCCCTGGACTATGTGGGAGGAAATCCCAGAATCGTTCGCGATCCGGAGGGCCTGGACGGTGCAGACGGCATAGTAGTTCCGGGGGTGGGCGCCTTTGGAAGCTGCATGAGTCAGCTCTCCCGATTCGAAAGCTCGCTTTTACGGAACTTCAGGGAAGGCAAACCAATGCTCGGCATTTGCGTTGGCATGCAGGTGCTCTTCGAGGAGAGCGAAGAGAGTCCCGGCGCTGCGGGCCTAGGCTGGATAGGCGGCAAAGTGGTGCGCCTGCCTGATGGCGTGATGATTCCCCAGATGGGCTGGAACGGCCTTTCCATCAAGCGTCCTGTGGAGATGCTGGATGGAATCTCTGATGGAGACATGTTCTATTTTGTGCATTCCTACTATGGCCTGCCAAAAGACAGGTCTGTGATTGCCGCCACCACGGAGCACGGGGTGGAAGTGACGGCTGCTGTGAGCAAAGATAACCTCTTTGCCACCCAGTTTCACCCCGAAAAGTCGGGCGCCAAGGGCCTGAGAATCCTGGAGAACTTTGTGAGGTCCATACGATGCTAGCGAGAAGGATCATTCCCTGTTTGGACTGCGACCTGGGTGTGCCAGGAGGGCGGGTAGTCAAGGGCATCGAGTTCAAGCAGATAAGATATGCTGGTGTTCCCTGGGAGCTGGCCGGCCAATACTATGAGGACGGTGCGGATGAGATCGTCTTTCTGGACATCACAGCATCTCACGAGCGACGGGAGACCATGACGAGCGTCATCAAAAAGACATCGCAATCGGTCTTTGTGCCTTTAGCCGTAGGCGGCGGCATAAATAGCGTGGAGCAGGCAAGAGAGGTCTTCAATGCCGGGGCAGACAAGATCACCGTGAACACCTCCGCACTAAAACGTCCTGAGCTAATCAGCGAGATATCCGATCGATATGGAAATCAGGCAGTCGTATTGGCTATTGATGCCAAGCGGCGCTACACCCTCGAAGAAGGCCGGCAGATTGTAGAGACCGAGCAAGGCCCCTGCTGGTTTGAATGCTCCTTTTATGGGGGCAGGCAGTTTACAGGTATTGACGCCATCGCCTGGGCAAGCAGAGCGGTATCCTTGGGGGCAGGGGAGATTCTTCTCACCAGCATGGACCGGGATGGGACCTATGATGGCTTCGACATCCCCCTCACGGGCGCCGTGGCCAAACGGGTGAAAGTGCCTGTGATCGCCTCTGGTGGCTGCGCCAGCCCTGATCACATGCTGGAAGTGTTCAAGAAGACCGATGCGTCGGCTGCGCTGGCTGCGAGCATCTTTCACTTCGGAGAGTGGAATATCCGAAACGTGAAGACATACCTCAACGAGAGGGGTGTGAACGTGCGCATCTGAGTCATTCTCATAGCTGCGTAAGGTTTATCCAAAGGAGCGGGATTGGACGAAGAGCTAGAAAACAGTCGAACGGAGAGGAAATATCAGAAATGGAGTACATAGATATTACCAAGGCGCCCTGCAATCAGACCCTGGAAGTCACGGCAGTTAGTGATGCCAGTTGGGAGAAGAGGTTTGAGGCCATGGGCATACGAAAAGGAAAGCACATCCGCAAAATTGCCTCTCAGCCCTTTGGCGGGCCGGTAGTAATTGAGATAAACGGTTCGAAGATCTCATTAGGCCGCAATATTGCTGCAAAAATCGAGGTGGAGGTACTTGTCAGTCCCTCCTGTTAGTTTTAGGCCCGCTTCCCTCCCTTTTTTTTATCTAGGTTGCTATGAGTTGCTTTAGCCTCTGGATGCTCTCCATAGCCTGTGCTGACTCGTTTAGCTTCTCCTCCTCGAAATGCTTTATGATTGCATCGATGCCCGCTTTTAGCGAGTAGACCTTCATTGGTCTGCCTTTGCCTTCGCGCTTGATTTCTTTCTCTTCTATCCAATTATTGTCACGCAGAGTGCGCATGGCAATGCTCACTTCCGGCTGCCGTAGGTCAGAGCCCATCTCTATTTCGCGAGATGAGGCTTCATCCACATTAGCCAGAAAGGTTATGAGCGTTGCAACGTTGCGCGGAACGCTCAGGGATCGAAGCGTTTCGACAAATTCCATGTCCTTATCATCCAGGATCTTTACGGTGGACTCTTTCATAATCGTCACCATATTTTTCTTGTCACAAATACTTAATGATATAAATAATTTGTTTTGAAAGGGAATGTCTTTAATTTTACTTAATTAGACTAATACTTTAGATAATAACTTAAAAAGCAAACGGCATTTACATTTAGATGACTTTGCAGCCACGAATGTTGTGAGTTGAGATTTTATATTTGTGGCAATTTCCAAACGCCCATTAATGGAGTTGCACAGCCAGGGTGATTTTGCCTGCCTTTCACGGATCATATCACCACATGAGATTAAATGATTAATTTAAAGAGAATAGATATGTATTCAATTATTAGATTATTTATAAAGAAAAATTGATGTATATTGCATATTGCATGTAGCTAGATCACCTCAAATGAGATAGCCCCCGGGACTTGAGCAAGATATATTTCCCAGCAGGCGAATGTATCATCATGATATCCATAATGGTCCGCGAGAGGGACCTCAATGAGCTGGCCAGGACCGAGGTTGAAAACCTCCCCGGGGCTCTCTTTGCCGGGACCAGTCCTCTTCTGCGACCCTTTATGAAGAAGATGGAAGCCCTTCTACCCCCGGAAAACAAAGGACGCGGGGATAGCTACGTGCTCTATGCGCTCCATTCTCACATCGACCAGGTGCATGCCGACGAGAGCCAGATTGTCGTGAATAGCGGCGAGAAGGAAGTGATGATTCGTCGCGAAGAGCTGGGCGAGTTGATTGGCGAGAGATATCCAACAACGAGCCACCATCGCCTCAACCTGCCCGGCCTCTTATTCCTGCAAAGCAGCCCCTCTCTCCAGACAGCCAGCGCCATTATCCTGCGCCGGGAGCACAAGCTGCAGATTCCGGACGGACGGCGGACGATGCGCTACATCTTTCACATGGGTGTGGCAGCTATTGATGCAGATAAGGAGAAAATCGTGGTAATTTTTGATATGGATAGGCTGCCCAAGAGAGCTGACGGCTCATCGGTTCTGGCATAGATAAAGCAAAGCGCAAAGACAAGAAACCCCTTTAGGAGAGAATAATCGTGAACTATTCTCCCCTTAAGAGCAAAGAGCTAAATTATCATGCTTTTTAGCCCCCAGAGCAGTTTGGGGTTGAGCCGGAAGAGAACGCGCAGCATGCCGGGCAGGTCCATCTTGGTGATGTCCTCCTTGGCCAGAGATCCGATGAGCTGGTTTAGGTCGTTATCCGTAAGCTTGACGAAGAACTCTTTGAGCTGGAAGCTCCGGGCTATAACCTTACCAAAATCGTCTCGCCAGCGGTCTTCATACTCTTGCAGCCCGGACCGGCGGACATTGCCTGCAGCTATGGCCTTTGCTGCTACCTCACCAGCGAGGATTCCCGCCTGCATGGCATTGAGAATGCCTCCTCCCGTGAGCGGATCGGTCTGATGAGCCGCATCACCCACCAGCATCACACCGTCCGCAATTGCTGAGTCGATGGGCCCGGAACAGGGGTCTCCTCCCACTACCATCTCCACCACCTTGCCATTGGGAAAACGGGTCCTCATGAACTGCCGTAGCAGACGCATTGCTTCGCCGGGCTTGGACCGGGAACCCTGAATTCCCAGGCCGATGTTGGCTAGGTTATTGCCCTTGGGAAACGACCAGGCGTATCCTGAGGGAGCGATGCTGTTTCCCAAAAAGAACTCTGTGTATTCATCATCAATGGATGTATCATGCACCAGGAACTGGGCGCAAGATTCGATATCCTGCAACTCCAACGTAGTGTCAATGCCCGCCCAGCGTCCCACCTTGGACTCCACACCGTCCGCGCCGATGATAAGAGGCGCCTCGATCTGCAGGGGCTCGCCAATGCGTAAGCACGAAACTCCACAGATTGCGTTATCCTTTCTTAGCAGACCCAAAGCTCTGGTCTTGACCAGAACCGTTGCCCCCGCCTGGGCAGCCTGCATGGCAAGGCCTCGATCGAAGACCTTTCTCTCCAGGACGTAGCCCACCTCACCGCCGCTCTTGTCCTCGGACATGACTATGCTTTTTCCGTCCGGAGCATAGATTCTGGCACCCTTCACCTCGGAGGATATCCATTCCGGCTCTGGCTTCATCATGCGGCATAAGGCCCTCTTGCTGACGCCCTCCGCGCAGCGCACAGGATCGCCGATCTCCTGGCGTTTCTCCAGCATGACTACCTTGAGGCCAGCCAAGGCGGCCGTCTTTGCTGCCATAGATCCGCCGGGGCCCCCACCCACTACAATCAAGTCGCACTTCATGCCTTGACCTCCAGGGCCCCCACTGGGCATATCTTGGTGCACAGGCTGCACTCCTTACACTCTGCCGAGACCTCGAGCCAGGTCTCCACAAGCTCCAGGGCACATGTCGGGCAGACTCCGACGCAGGCACCGCAGTAGCAGCATTTGTATCTGTTGATGGTAAGCATGAGATCACATCCTATTTTATTTCAAAATCCTCGTACCCTTTGCTTTCCAGCTCGGAGAACTCCATTCCCAGGATTATGGCACCAGTAGGTCCCGACTTCATGGCTTTGAGCAGCTCGCCAACTTGCTTTCTCTCTCCCTCCAACACAGCTTCCACTCCCCCGCCAGGAATGTTTCTCACAAAGCCTTTTACCCCCAGAGCCCGTGCCCGCTCTTGGGTAAAGGCGCGATAGAAAACGCCCTGCACCCGGCCTGAGACACGAACGTGCACCGCTATCATTTCCTAGCTCCCGTCACCAGATCTTCTAAAGCCTTGCGCTGGTCTTTTGCCTTGATAATTCCGGAAGCTAGCAAGACCCCAACAGATCCTAGCTCCAGCGCGCTTCTCAGATCCTCGCCGTGTGTTATTCCCGCCCCGCAGAGCACACCTACCTCCGGTGCGATGCGTTTGACGGCATCAACGGACAGAGAAATGACCTGTGGATTCGCCTTGGATACGGGAATGCCGCTGCCGATCAGCTCGGGCGGCTCTACCGCCACATAATCCGGCTCCAGTGCGGCCGAGGCACGTGTTGTGGCCACGTTGTTGGTACAGACTATTGTTTTTATGCCGGCCTGACGACAGGCAGAGATAGAGGCCTCAATATCAGCCAGCTTGAGCCTTCGCTCGGAGTGGTTGATGAGAGATCCGGCCGCTCCCGCAGCTTTCAAAGAAGCAGCAGTCACGTGGCCCGTAAACCCGCCATATCCCACTCCGTCCACATGCTGAGCATAGACTGGTATCTTTACGGCCTTGGAGATGGTCTGGATATCGGCTACCTGGGGCACTACCACTATTTGCACAGAATAATCCTGGGAAATGTCCTCGCATATCTCCGCCAAGCGTAGAGCCTCCGGGCCGGTCGATTCACGATAGGTCTTGAAGTTGAGCACGATTATGGTCATAATCTCCCTCGCAGCACTTCTGTAATCTCAGTGAGCATATATATTTTGGCTGCATTCTGCTAGCACGTCATTATAATATTTTTCATAAACTTCACTGTGAAGGCACTCCCCAGTAAAGATCATCCTTATGGCTCCCCGAAAGATAAAAGCAATCAAAGGGAGCATGCCATTCTCCCGGCCATGAATCATATGGTAGAGCAGGCCGGAGGACTGGGAATAGTCCAGTTTTACCAGCTCTAAATCCTTGTGACAAGACAGAAAGCTCTCTAGAATCGGCTCGCTTCTCCGGCAGATGTTGCAGTCTTTTCTGCCGATAAAGAGAAGCACTACCCCCGCCTTGCGATCAATGTCCTGGGCCAGCCTTATAGCGGGTCCGTAGGTATCCCTCAAAAAGGAATTTACTACGCCGGCTACTTCCTCAGGAGGGACGCCGTACTTTTTGGCCAGCTCATCGCTAAGCTGCACCTCTTTTTTGGCCATGAATCCCTGTACCTGGGCTTTGAGATCCATGGATGGTGCTGTTTTATTCATTCCATAAATTCGTAATGGTGCTAGAGATCATGAATTACCTTGATCCTCAGCTTTGAGAAGTCATCTTTGATCTCAACCAGGAAGCCCATGCCAGCAAAGATCTCCTCCAGCTCAATGCGCACGAATTTCTTGGGCGCATCCGAGCCGAAGATGAGGGTGAACTCATTCTTGCCGGTCTTGCTCATATTAAAGAGGTTGCAGATCTCAAGTCGTTTCAAGATGCTCTCCGCATTGAAGAGCTTGTGTTTAAACTGCTCGGCATGAGCCCGGCATACCTCTTTATGCAGATTCCAGAACTTTTCTTTGTCAGGATGAGTTTCGATGAAGCTTAGAAACAGTATCCAGTGATCGATATCCAGAATCACATGCTCGCCTGCTGAGAGCATTTCCGCATGGGTGTAAACCTTCTTGTCCTCTGCGAAGTCAAAGAGCATCTTGTGTTTGCCAAAGAACTTCAGGGATTCTCGCATCAGCTCGCTCTGGGACATGCCCAGGTCTTCCTTCATCTTCTTGAACAGGCCAGCAGTCTCTTCGTCTAAAGCGATGGTAATTCTTTCCGGTGACTTCATTTAATCCCCAACATTTCTCTCTGCCAATACATTCTCCACCTTATGCTATATTACCTTTATCAGGCATTATCTTTTTATACCGCCACCGGAACATGCATTCCTAGCCCTCCTGGCTCCAATGGCACTATCGCTGTAGACCGACATTGTTAAATTCAAACGAGAAATAACCCAATATCATGGACTCGTGGATGAAGGATGGGAAAAAGTATAGCGAAAATGACAAAAAAAAGCTGGAGAAAGGCTCAGGCTTTGTCAAGGTCTGGACGCTGGTCAGCAACTGGCTCTACAGGGTAGTATCCTGGTAATCAATCATCTTGTTTTATTAACCCGTCTAGAATTGCCGCTCTCGTCTTTAGCCGGGCTATTACCTCGTCTCTGCTTGATCCCAGGGCCAATATGGACAGGATTGGATCGTCTGCGGCTATTCGCGATCCCTTCCCAGGCACATCTGCCGTCCAGTCTCTGACCAGATCCGCCTCAATGGTCAGATCGCAGGGAGCATAGACAATGATTCTGCCTGCTGTGCAACAAGAAGGAGCAGGCAGCCTTGGCAGCATTCCCAGAAAGGATTGCAGATGAGCCTGGAAGACATTGTCTCCGCCAGACAATTCCACCGTATCCAGGCTGCCCTGAAAACGGCTATTGACCTCGACCACTACGGGACCTTTTTCGGTGAGCAAAAAATCAACTCCATTGCTGCCCACGAGCCCCAGCTTCGCGATAATCTCTTCCGCCATCTGCCCTATCTCGCACTGCGGAGGTTCGAGGGGCGTGATGTTCCCGCTGTACCTGAATCCTTTCGCCCCAGCCCAGGGCACGCCGATGAGCTGCTCGTTGACGGCGATGGCGCGCGCCTCGCGACCATTCCCAATGACCGAGACGCTGGCGGGCCGGCCAATGACCAGCTCCTGGGCGATCAGGCCCTCTTCCCATTTTAGTTCGGAGGAGGAGTTCACAATTCTGCATCCCACGCCTCCAGCACCCTTGCGCGGCTTGACTAGAAAGGGAAAACTCAGGCGATCCCTGATCGCGAAGGGCTTTGTCTTTATGAAGGGAAAGCCCATCTCTTCCAGCCAACGAGCCAGCCAGAGCTTATCTGAGACCTGAGCCGTTTTTTTTGGCGGGTTATTGAGCACAGGCACTCCCTGGACGGATGCTTCTTCCAGGCCAGGCCCCAAGACAACCGCATCAGGGCGAAACTTTTCCACATAAAACGAAAGATGCTCTTTTGCCCCTTCGCGAGGCATTTTAGCCGTCTCTTTTGCCCATCTGGCCAGGTCCACATCGCAGTAACAATCGACCGCGAAAACCTCATGGCCGGCCAAACTGGCGGAACGGGCAATGTGTCTGATGTTGATGCCTATTACTAATATTCTCATAGAGTTTCACTTTTCTTTTTCCGGGCAGTATTCCGGATACAAGACCTGCTTTCCGTGTGGAGAGGGCACAATCTTAAGGCCGCCCTCAAATGAATCATGAAGCTCCCGGCCCATAAAGAGCCGATCCAGGAAGACCGCCAGTGCCGCCACCTCGGAATGGGGCTGGTTGCCCACGGCTACATTCCAGTCCGCAAGATCGTACATCTCGGCCGGAACCTTCTCTGCACCAACAGCTACCAGGATATTCTCACATTCGCGAATCTCGTCGATCACATCGGGCAGGTTGGAGCCGTACATGGTGAGGTGAACCACCTTTCCTCCCGCCTCCTTCCAGCGCACCGTCTCTCCCTTCCAGGAGACATCCGACTGGAGACGAAAGCCTCCTCCCCAGCGCTCTGCCACATCAGCCAGGCTCTCTTCTACGTGAGAGTCGCGCCCGGAGAGGAGCATCTCTTCCGCTCCGAAGGCCCTGGCCACCAGGCCCACGTGGGTGGTGATCCTCTTGTCTCTCTCCGGCCGGTGGCCGATGCGTAAAACCACGACTCGCATGCCCACGGCAGGGCTGGCATCTTATTTAGTCTTAATTGGCTCGCTTTTTTTTTGCGCCGTAGCCGGACCCTTGCAAAATAGCTAAATTCCAAAGGTGCGTCAATCTCCAGGATGAACCTGTGCGAGATTTGTCGGGGCAAGGGCTACCTGGTGGTAGGAGAGAAGCCCTGTCCCAACTGCAGTGGCAGCGGAAAGACCGGATCCATCTCCCTGGGAGAGGCGTCGGATAAGGATATGAAGGAGCTTATTGATAGCGGCTCCACTAAATGCAGCGTCTGCCAGGGCTCGGGCAAGATGCCGGTTACAGAGAGCTGCCCGACCTGCGAGGGCCTGGGGCGCGAATACCTGTGCGTCGTGTGCAAGTCCAAGCTTTCCAGCAAAAAGGAGCTATGCGAGCGCTGTGCCAAAAAGCCGCTCGTGCATATTCTCGATCCTGCTTGTGATGTAAGAGATGTCGTCGTAGGCGAGATTTATCAGGGAAAGGTCAATGGCCTGGCCAGCTTTGGGGCCTTTGTGGATCTATCCGAGAGCGTGAGGGGCCTCGCCCACAACAAATATCTGAAGAGCAAGCCTGAGGTGGGCGAGAGCATCTTCGTCACGGTGCGAAATATTCTTGCTAACGGCAACATTGAGCTGGAGCCGGTCGAGCTGAAGGAGTACAACACTTTTGAGGTGGAAAAGGAGCTTCCAATATCCAAGACCTCGGATCTGCAAAAGCTGGTGGGAAAGCAGATCATGATCAAGGGGGAGGTCATCCAGGTCAAGCAGACGGGGGGCCCGACCATCTTCACCATCGCGGACGATTGCGGGCTGGTCTTTTGTGCCGCCTTTGAGCGGGCCGGTGTGCGGGCCTACGCCGATATTGACAACGATATGATGGTGCGCGTCATTGGCGAGGTAAGCCTGCGCAACAATCAGGTTCAGGTCGAGATCAAGTCCATGAAGCGCCTTTGGGGCGGAGAGGCTTCCAGCGTCAAGGACCTGATTGAACAGGCGATTGACCGGCGCGCCGAGCCCTCAGAGACCGAGTTTCTGGTGAAAAGCGAGATCATGACCAGGCTCTTGCCAGCCATGAAGCAAGTGGCCAAGGAGATTCGCCGGGCGGTTCTCAAGTCCCAGCCCATAGTTGTGCGCCATCACGCCGATGCCGACGGCATCACCGCGGCGGTAGCTATCGAGATGGCGATCTTGCCGCTAATCACGGAGGTAGGCGGGCCTGATGCCGAGTACCACAACTACCGGCGTGCTCCCAGCAAAGCACCCTTTTACGAGCTGGAGGATGTGACCAAGGATCTGACCTATGCTCTGGAGGATCAGACCCGGCATGGCCAGAAGATGCCGCTCATCATTTTGATGGACAACGGCTCCACGGAAGAGGATGTTCCGGCCATGCGCCAGGCCCAGGTCTACGGCCTGGAGATGCTGGTCGTCGATCACCATCATCCCCACAAGATCGTGGACCAGTATCTCATCGCTCACGTCAATCCCGCGCACGCCGGCGGCGACTTCGGGCTGACCACGGGCATGCTGGCGACAGAGATCGCCCGCATGATCTACCCCCTGGTAGAGAGCAAGATCAAGCACTTCCCGGCGGTCTCGGCGGTGGGCGACAGAAGCGAAGCGCCGGAGGCGGCTCTCTACATAAAGCTGGTCGAGGACAAGTACAGCCGAGAGGACCTGAAGAAGGTTGCGTTAGCCCTGGACTACGAGGCATTCTGGCAGCGCTTCAATGATGGGCGGGGGCTGATAAACGACATTTTATGCCTGGGCCGGCTGGATCGGCATCAAAGGATTGTGGAGCTTTTGTGCGAGCAGGCCAATGCCGCCATTGATGAGCAACTGCGGGCCAGCATGGGCAACGTGAAGAGCACGAAACTGCCCAACGGCATCATCATGAATGTGCTGGATGTGGAGAACTTCGCCCACAAGTTCACCTTCCCTCCGCCCGGCAAGACCTCAGGCGAGGTGCACGATCGACTCTGCAAGAAGTATGCCGGAAAGCCCGTTGTCACCATCGGCTACGGACCGGACTTTGCCGTGCTGCGCAGTAAGGCCGTAAAGATGAACATTCCCCAGATGGTCAAAGAGCTGATGGAGGAGATTCCCAACGGCGGCGTCTCTGGAGGCGGGCATCTGGTAGTGGGATCAATCAAGTTCGTAGGCGGCATGAGAAAAGATGTGCTGGCAAAGCTGGCCGAGAAGATCGCAGCCTGTGGGGTGGATGAGGTGCCCGCCCCGAAAGGCGGATAGACGGCGGGACAAGGCCCCGGGCGTCTTTTCTTTATCGAAGGTTGATTATATAATCAGTTTTTTAAATGCGTTTTTTAGAAAGACAAATCGATTTAAGGCAAAAAATTATCAGGGGAGGTGTTTGAGTCTATGCGAGCAAACGACCTATTTCCCCCAGGCCCTCTCCACCAGACCCCATCCCCGGTCCTTGGCGTAGCTCTGCAGTACTTCCTGCACCAGGACCATGAACTGCTCCTGAGTGAGGCTGAGCTGCGCAGCCAGCCTCTCCACCAGCGGCTCGACGTTTTTCACATCATCGCTCTTGATGCTCCTTAAAACTATGGCGGCCAGGGCCATCAGCCGCAGACCTTCTTGCATCTTATCCTGCTGCACAGCAAGAGCCCCGAGCTGGAAGAAGGCTCCCGCTTCCGCGGGTCTATCGGCCAGCTCTTGATTGATCAAGAGAGCAGCACGGAAGCTTTGCATCGCCTTCTCTTCCTCTCCGGCCTGAGAATGGATCATGCCGAGGCTGTGCAGGATGGCGGCTTCGCCGGCCCGATCGCCCATCTCCTGAAAAAGCGGCAGTGCCTTCGCAAACTCCGCGCCTGCCGGCTGGAAGTCGCCCTTCTCCAGATCGAGACTGGCCAGGTTAAAGAGGGCAAAAGCAGCGCACTTCCTGTCTCCGGCTTCTTCCAGTAGCTCACGTGATTTCACGAGCCTCTGGCGCGCGCCATCATAATCACACCTATTCATATCCAGGCGGGCCATCTCCTGCAAAGCTGCTGCTTCGCCCTTCATATCTCCCAGGCTATTCATGATCTCTACTATCTTCTGCAGCTTTTCTTTCGCGGCCTCATTTTCGTTTTTCAACAGGTCAATGGCAGCCAGGCTACTCAGGCTGGCCGCTTCCCCAGATGGGTCGCCGGCAGCATGAAATGCATCAGCAGCCTTTTGCAGGCTCTCTCTTGCCAGGTCATATTTTTCCTGGTGCAGGAGAGCCGTGCCCAGGCCGTGCTCGGCGGCAGCGTCAGGGGCGATCTGCAGGGCCCGCCCGTACCATTCGGCCGCTTTTCTGTATTCGCCCTGATCCAGATAGGCTCGGGCGATCCAGATCGTGGGGCTGGCCGCTGGCTGCTTGTCCAGATCCAAGAGCTCCTGGTTTAGCCTTATCAGCTCGGAGTAGTAGCCGCGCCTCTGCAGATAGCCGCTGATGCGGGCCGTCACAGCGATGGCATTGCCTTGATCTTCGGCTGCCAGATAGTGCCCGCGCGCTTCCAGCAAGACATCTAACCGGGAGAGTCCGAGCTGTGCAGAGCGCCCGGCCTCAGCCTGGTCTCTAAGAAAATCGCCGGCCGCTTTTTGTGCAGCTCGCTGTTCCTGCGAGCTTAAGGCCGCCAGGAGAGAAGCGCGAAGAGTAGAGGGCACTGCCCACAACTTTCCCACAGCATAGGCCAACGAGAGATCTTGCCACTCGCGGGCATTGGCTGCGGACTGCTCTTCTGTTACACCGGAAACAGCTGCCAGTCCGGCCGGGCTCATGGCCATGTCATAGACCGCTGCCTGCAAGAGAGCGTGGCTAGAGGCAGAGCCCAACCGGGAGGTGAGCTTTGCCAGCGGATCCTCGCTGGCGGCGAGATCTCCCCCGCTCAAGGCTTTGCCTGTTTGGGCCAGGTGAGCCGGATGGCCCAAGGCCGCAAGGTGATGCTTGGCAAGTTCGGCATAAGAGATCTCGCCTTTTCGATAGCGATCCGCCAGGCCCCCGTCCCGGAGAAGATATCTAATGAATGCGGCCCGGCCAAGCCCCTCCAGCTTCCAATGCCAGGTGCGGGCGGGCAGGGTCAGGGCATCGGCCGGCAAAGCCATGCAGGTGATGATGACGCGGCTGGATGTCATGCCTTTTATCATGAGCATGTAGAACTCGGCCAAATCAGGGTCAGAAATTCTGCCGGTCTTCCCGTCCAGGTCCAGACCATCCCAGATCATCAAAATGCGAGAGGCTTTCAGCACTTCCATCAAGCTCTGCAGCCGCTCTCTGACGGAGCGCTTCGGGTCTTTGAGGCTTTTTGCAGCAGCCTCCTCTCCAATTCCGCTCAAATGGCTGACTGCAGCCTCCAGGATACGGGCGGAGCTTATTCGATTATGAGGCGAGCTGTAAATAGGCAGAATGCTGTAGCCGGCGGGAGCCAGCAGGCGGGCGAGATGAACTGCCAGAGAGCTCTTGCCCACGCCATCCGGGCCGGTGATGATCAGAGCCTGCGCCCCACCCTCTCGCAGAGCGGGAAGGAGTTTTTGCAAATCCCGTCTCCGGTCCACAAAGCACTCCGCCCGGCCTTCCGTCAGGCCCGGCAAGGCGGCGAGCTCCTGGCAGAGGTAAGCCGGCACAGCTTCTCTCGTTTGGATGTCGAAGATTCCTTGTTGATCATAGATCGAGTACAGAGCGGGAACTGGGACGAGAACCGGAGCTGGAGACGGAGCTGAAGCAGAAGCAGGGACAGGAGCTGCAGAGATCTCCCGGCGCACGGATAGCAGCGCTTCATCCATTGATTGACCCGCGGCCAAAGCCCGATATAGGGGCAGGGTAGCAGCAGTAGGAGCATTCCAGGCCACAGCCAGTGGAATGCTCTCCGCCAGCCTCTGGCAGAGCAGATGTAGAGACGAGGGGGGCTCGCTCTGCTTGCCGCTCAGGATGATACCCACAAGGCCAGAGTCCTTCAGGGCGAAAGCCATCTCCTCAGCCGACCGCAGATCGACGCGGCCCGCCGGTCCCTGCAAAGAGAATATCGCACTGCCACCGGACACTTTTCCCTGGCCCGCCAGGTGCACCAGATGGGGCCGGAAGGATTCAGCCAGGCTCTTCAGCTCTTCCCAGGTGCCGCTCTCGCTGATGGCGAGAGTCATGTCCAGACCCTCAGCCGCCTCAAGTATCGATTGCTCTTCTTCTTCAAAGTCTAACGGCTCGGCTGCCAGGAAGAGGACACGCAAAGGCCCCGGCGAAAGCTTCAACGAGGAGGCAATAGGACAGGCTGTGGCCCTGGGCAGGCGAATGATGCCGAAGCTCTCACTGCCGCCCGTCTGCCGGTCGAAGAGCGGAAGAAGCTCCCAGGGAAGCTGCAGCACCTCCGGTATGGGCGAGGCGATAGTAAGTCTGGCACCCGGCGAGATCCTGGCCTGAAAATCCTGCCAGCCTTTCTCTAAGAAGAGATGAAATAGCCCGTCACTGAGGATGGGCAGATAGCTTTTCGCTGAGGCCTGCCCAGGACCCTGCAGAAGAGAGAAGTACTGAGATGCCATCTCTTGGACCTGTTGAGTTTGAACTGGCGTGAGCGTTCTCTCTGCAACGACATTACCCTCGACCAAAATTTTGTAGGCAAAGGTCCTGGCTGCGGCAGTTCCCGCCTCCGAGACTGTGATTGTGATATTTTGCATATTTGCTCATACTCCATAGTTTTGCTTTTTAATTTTCATTATTTATCTATTTCAAAGCCTTCCGGGCCTTAATCTCGCAGTAGTCCTTGGGCTCCAGATGCACGACCACATCCCTGACCTCTGGAATCTTGCTTTTTATCATGCTCACCACATCCTCGCCCACTTTATGAGCTGCATCTATGGAAAGCGACGAGTCAACTCCGATATGCAGATCCACATAAATCTCCCCGGCCATGCCGCGCGTTCGGACGCGGTGGCAGGTGCAAACGCCCTCTACCGACTTTGCCAGATCGACAATCACTCTCTCTTCGACCAGAGCTTTGTCCAGCAATACCTTGGAGCTGTCTTTTACAATCTCAAGACCGGTCAAGAGGATCAGGCCGCAGATAAGCAGAGCTATGACCGGATCGGCCAGAGGATAGCCCATCCTGACGGCGATAAGTCCCAGTATAACGCCCACGGAAGCGAAAATGTCGCTTCTTGTGTGCATGGAATCAGCCACCAGAATGCTGCTCTTCAGCCTTTTGCCCAGAATGTATTCGTAAGCCGAGACGCCGATATTGATGAGCAGGGTTATGCCCATAATGCCGAAAGAGAGCTCGGTTATCTGGGGAGCGGACGGGCTTTGCAGGCGATTTACGGCCGCCAGGACCAGTTGAAAAGAGCTGGCAAATAGCAGCACGGCTATTCCCAAAGAGGCAAAGGTTTCGAACTTGGCGTGGCCGTAGGGGTACTCCCTGTCAGGAGGGCGGGCCGCCAGGGAGATTCCCACCAGACCGATTATGTTGGAGGTGCTGTCGAAGATGGAATGCAGGCCGTCTGCGCTCATGCTCAGGGAGTTGGTGAGAAGGCCATAGCCTCCCTTGGCGAAGGCAGTGGCTATGTTAATTACGAATATTATTATCAGAATGCGCCGGACTGCCTCATAGTAGGCCATCATGATAGATATGCTGGGAAGCGATAAATAATTTTTTGACACTAAGGAGTTGACAACTTTGATTGTAACCAGATACTTGGAGTTTGAGACGCTAAGCGGCGAAGTGTTGGACATTACAGATGAAGTGCAAGGGGCATTGCAGAGCACGCCACTGCAAGCGGGCGTGGTCACAGTCTTTGTTCCCGGGGCCACAGGAGCCGTTACCACCCTCGAGTTCGAGGACGGGCTGGTGGCGGATCTCGGCGATGCCCTGCAGAGGCTGGCTCCCAGGGAGATCGATTACGCCCATAATGAGCGCTGGCATGACGGCAACGGCCATTCCCACATTCGGGCAGCGCTGCTGGGACCAAGCCTCAGCGTGCCCTTTTGCGAGCAGAGGCTGATGCTGGGCACCTGGCAGCAGATCGTCTTCCTGGAGCTGGACAATCGGCCCAGGCAGAGAAAAGTGATTGTGCAGATCATTGGCGAGTAGCTGCTGCCCTCGCCCATTACTTTGCTCTACTAGGCGACCGTTATCACCGTGGGCAAACCCAGGCCCTGCAAGTCCTCCTCAACCAAGACCCTGCGGTTGCCTTCCCTATCCACGAGGGTCAAATTCTGCAGATGCCACTCGCCCGTCTCATTGCTCGGGGGAAGAAGCATCTGTGCGCCGTAATATCCATCTTTGGCATTTCCCGAGGTTAGGTTCTGGGAAGAGAAGAGTGCGGTGGCTTCCTCACCCAGCGGGCCGGAAAATGCTGCCTCTGCCGCCCAAACGCCCTGGTCGTCGATGAGGTGAGCTGTCAGGTTGATGGGCTCCGGCGTAGCGGCGGAGATCTGTTGCGGCAGGAAAGCAAAGCCTACCAGGCCAGGAGGCTGGTCGTCCGCCAGGGCGCTCGCGCCGCCGCTTTGGGGCGGGGTCAGGGGATCGGCTGCGCCAGCGGAGGAGAAGCATTCGCTGCTGCTTCCAATCTTTATGGTCTTCTCAATGGAAAAGGAGCCCACCAGGTCCTCCACGCTCTTGCCGTAGGCAAAGACGGGGGATGCGGCGGCGAGCAGGAGAAGAATGGCTAAAGCTAGAATTCGAGAATGCAATACTTCGTTCACCTTCAGTGCAGTTGGCTGGGGGCGGACAAATAGCTTTTCCCAGGATGGAACTATATATCACAAGCAGGTTAGAAAACCCTAATTACGTAGCAGATTCGATTAATTAGCAATGATCAAATCCGGTGACCAGTTCATAGCAGGGCGCTCAGGCGGAGTGGTGGGCGCGATCGTCCCCTGGCGAGGGGCCTTTGCGGGCGTAGCCCCTGCGCACATCTTTCACGCCGCAGGCACTCACAACCTGCGTGTGGGAGGCCTGGAATGCAAGGTGGCCTACATACCCAACGATGCCGACCTGGCTTTCTTTCCCATTCTGGGAGCCTGCCGGCCCACTGACCTGGGAGAGCCGCTGCTTGGCGAGGCGGAGATCTGCAATGAGCAGCATAGCATGCGCTGCAGAATCTCCGACTGCTCCTGGTCGGTTGTCTATGTCGTGCTTCCTCCGGGCGATCTTCCTGGACCGGGAGAGAGCGGCAGCCCCTTGATTCAGGATGGCCAGGTGGTGGGATTACTGCTATCGCTCAATATGCACACCTGCAAGGGCATCGCCATCTCCTCTGATATGATAAAGCGGGAAATTTCGGTCTGATCTATCCAACATTTTATCAATAAGTTACTACCATTAGTATTATTCATGTCAGTAAAGGAAGGCATTCTCAAGGTCATAGGCGGCGAGCATGTAGCTGCCCTGGCTACTGTACAGGAAGGCAAGCCGGCGGTGAGGTTTTTGGCACTGGTTGGGATGGACGATTTAACCTTGATCGGGGCCACCATGAAAAGCTCTCGCAAGGTTGCCCAGATCAAGAAAAACCCGGCGGTGGCTCTCTCAATCTGGTCCGGCAAGAACTACACTGATCCTTTTGTAATGATTCAAGGCGAGGCCAGCGTCCATGACGATCTGGAGACCAAACGGAAGTTTTGGGACAAAAAGCTTGAGCCCTATTTCCAAAAGCCGGAGAACCCTGAATACGTAGTTCTCAAATTCGTTCCCAAGAGGATTGAGTACTATCATGATATGACCATGGATTTATGGGAAGGTTAATATTTGGTCTCTTAATCTGGCATCCTCAATCAGGCTATCCGAAAAAAGAAAGATGAGTTGAGAAGATCCGGTTTTTCCAGGATCTTCCCTTCAAGATGGGCTTTAGCTTATCTGGCAGAGGCTGCACATCAACCGGTCTTCCCCAGGCGGTATCTTTTTGCAGCCATCCTTCTGCGAATATTCTCCTGGCCGACGGTCGTATTGTTCTGCAGGCAAAGCTAAGCTACCTGCTTTGCCTCCTCTGTGATTATGATCTCAGCGGATCTGCTTCCCGCAATGCTGCAGTAGGCGGTAGCTTTGAGAACATCTCCCTTGGTGGTGTTTATGGGATAGTCGTAAGTGAATGTGTTGGTGGCGGGCTGATTCTTATATTCTGTTGTTAAGATCTGAGTTCCATTTTTCTGGATAGCAATCTTGTAGACATAATGGTTGCTGGGATTTGATACCTGATGGGTCGTTGTTACTGATAAGCTCTGATTTTGATTGTCATAGACAAGGCTCACCTGGGCTGGTGAATGAGCCATGGCGGGCAATGCCAGCATGACAAGCAGCATAAACGCCACAAGCGCTTTCATTGTCCGGAAAAGCGAAGCTTCTGGACCTATTGATTTATTATGCGGTAGCATATAGAGAACACCTCTTTGACAATTGAGAAATACTTGCCTTAATTGGGACCGGATATTATAAAAAGTTTGGCAGTGTTGCTGGAAATGGTGTGATAGCATGAATGAAATAACAATTGTTGAAGAGAAGCCCCAGCTCGTGGCTGGAATGCGAAAACGGGGGGCTTACAGAGAGATCGCAAAGATGTTTCCCGCTCTCTTTGAATATATCGTGAGCCGGGGCGCTGTAATTGCCGGGCCACCCCTCTATATCTGGCATGAGAAGAGCGTAGAAGAAGCGCTGAAAGCTGATGAGGCAGGCAATGCCGATATAGAGGTCTGCGTTCCCATTGCCAAAAAAGTTCCCGAGAACGATGAGATCAAGTGCTATGAGCTTCCTGGGGGAAAGATGGCCCGGATAGTTCACAAGGGCCCTTACGAGGAATGCGGGCCGGTTTACGAGAGGCTCTCTGCCTGGATTGAGGAAAACGGCTGCAAGCTTACAGGGTCCTTGAGAGAGGCCTACATGAACGATCCCAAAGAGGTGGCGCCGGAGGAGATCCTCACCATCATCTATGCGCCAATCAGTTAGTAGTTTGCGGCAATAATTTCAACTCTCAGCTCTCTTTTTTCCATTCGATTTCCATCTGATCTCATTGTCCTCATCGGTATCTCTTATTGATCTCACTGTCTTTAACGGCATCTCTTTTTGCCTTGCGTTTTGCCCCTAACAGAATATTTATCTCAAAGCAGCAAATCCTTCTTGATGGTCTCCCATGAATTTGATCCCGAATCCTGGATAAGCGTTGTCCGGTCCATGTACCAGGGAGCAGATCCTGCTCACGATTTCTCGCACATTTTGCGAGTTTACAAAAATGCCCGGATCATTGGCCAAAAAGAGGGCGCGGATATGCAGGTGCTGCTCCTGGCAACGCTGCTGCATGATGTGGGATCAGAAAAGAAACACACCATTGAGCACGGCGAGTCTGATGGCCTAGGCCGAAAGGCGGTGGTGGCTTTCCTGGATTCCATCGGTCTGGATGAGGTTGTAAGAGAGAAAGTGCAATATGCCATCGATGTGCACCGCTTTTCTAAGGGTATTGTTCCGGTTACTCTGGAGGCCAGGATACTTCAGGATGCCGACCGGCTGGATGCCCTGGGCGCCATTGGAATTGCCAGGGTCTTTCTCACAGGAGGAACTTTGGGAAGAGAGCTTTACCATCCTGACGATCCCTTCTGCCGGGCCAGAGAGCCGGATGACGGAAGATGGAATTTGGATCATTTCTACAGAAAGCTGCTCAAACTGGAATTGGGAATGCATACAGAAAGCGCCAAGAAGCTTGCCGTTGCAAGGACGACTGTTCTGAGAAGATACCTCCTGGACCTGGAAGGGGAGATAGAAACTGAGTATGAGAAGGCAGGCAATATGATATGAATAATATAGATAAGGTGGAATCGAGGGAGTACGTTTTGCATCCCCGCTCAGAGATCGATGCCAGGATAAAGAGGTTGCAGGACCGGATGGGCGAGTTGACTGGTGCCATATTGTTTGAATCCGCGGACCTGGGCTATTTCTCAGGCACTGCCCAGGAGGGTCTCATCTACATTCCCCAAGAGGGTCAACCCACCCTCATGATCAAAAAGAGCCTGGAGAGAGCCAGGCAGGAGTCACCTCTCCCCGTGCAGCCGCAAAAAAGCCTCAAGTTCCTCAAAAAAGATCTGGATCTGCCCGCCGGCGCTAGAATCGGTCTGGAGCTGGATGTGCTCCCTTACAATAATTATGCCCGGCTGGCAAAGGCTTTAGGCGAGGATGTCCGATTTTCCGACATCTCAGAGACAATCAAGCACATTCGCTCTGTGAAGTCCGATTTTGAGATCCGGCTCATCCGCGAAGCGGCCCGAATCCTGGATGCTGGGATCGCTTCTGTTTCGGACCATCTTCAAGAAGGTATGCGGGAGATAGATCTGGCCGTCGTTGTGGAGAGCACCATGAGGCTTCTGGGCCATCAGGGCAAGGTGGCATTTAGAAGGTTTAATCAGGCACTTCCCATGGGCCATCTCATGGCCGGACCCGGTGCAGCTTTGCCTAGCAACGTATCCTCACCCACGGGCGGAAAGGGCATGTCCATTTTCTTTCCTCAGGGGCCGGGATTTGCCAGGATCAGGCGCAATGAGCCTGTGCTGGTGGACTATGCCGGATGCTACAATGGCTACATCGCCGATGAGACACGCATATTCTGCCTGGGAAAGCTTCCGGCCAAGCTGGAGGATGCGCACCAGGCCGCCCTGCAAATAGAAGAAGCCTTAGCGCGGCAGCTTCGCCCCGGCAAGAAGAGCCGGGAGATCTGGAGTCTCTCTGAAGCGGAAGGCCTCAAGCTGGGCTATCAGGATTTCCTGGGAGGCCCGCCGGGCAGCAAAGCCGGATTTGTGGGACATGGTGTGGGGCTAGAGATAGATGAGTATCCCGTGCTAGGTCCCGTAGACCACGAAATTATGGAGAACATGACCATTGCCGTGGAGCCGAAGATGATCTATCCTGGAGAGGGTGTGGTGGGAATTGAGGACACATTTCTAGTCGGAGCGAACGGTGTGGAGAGGCTGACCCGTCTGCCGCGAGAGATCTGGCGGGTGTAGATGTCAGAAAAATTGGAGCCCACTTCCTCTGCAAATGAAGAGCGTCCTGACGATACCGAAGAATGCATAGTTAAGCAACTATGTCCAACAGAATGGCGAGACCTCGCCCTGCGATTTTCTGGCATGCCGTCTCAGGACATTTCATCGGATGCGAAGTGTCTGGTGATCCTGGACGTGAGAACCCCGCAGGAATACTACACCGGCCATCTGAATGGCTCGATTAATCTGGATTTCAAATCGCCCTCCTTTATCGATCAGATAGCAAGGCTGGATCGAGATAAAGCGTACATGCTTTGCTGCCGCACCGGCATTAGATCAGCGCGGTCGTTGCTGCTCATGAGGTCTTTGGGATTCACGAAGCTGTATAATTTAACCAAAGGGATCGAGCAGTGGCAAAGAGAGGGCTATGAGGTTGTTTTGGATTCCTGAAAATAATGTTTTTTGTTTCGATCTATGGGATGCTGGCTACAGGCTGGCAATCAGTTTTTTCCCATACCCAATACCACTTATCTCAATTGTATGATATGTTAGCCAAGAGATTGGAGTCAGAATTAGAAGTGTTAGCAGAAGGCAAGATAGAAAGCTCAAACCAATGGACAGAGCCATGTGAGTGTAGATATAGCCGTATGCCGGTTTTAAAAAATAGATCAATAAAGGATGAAGCAAGTAGACGCTGTAGCTGATCTTTCCATAGAATGTTGTTATTCCATTTACCAGCAATTTATTTGGATATAATGACAGAGAAAGGAAAAGCGTGCTGAAGGCTATCGCTTGCCAGTAACGCTCGCTAAGAGGAATAAAATAAAAAGTGGGATTGAATATAACAATAAATAAAATAAATAACGTAATTATAAATAACAATACGGACGTTTTCTTGCGATATCCAGTGCTTAATTTGTGAATATAGTTTTTGTATATTAGATAACAAATAATACCTGTAGAAAAAACCGGCAAGAAGCTTGCCACACTCATATATCCCTGCATGATCTCCTGGCTAAATGGAGTGAATTGGCGGAGAAGAGAATGGATGATATCAGCAAAGGCCACGGTGCATGCTAAGAAAATTAGCGATCTTGTAATGGTGTTGAAGCCTAAATAGATGAGCGGCAGAATGAGATAAAAAAGCATTTCGACCCCGATGGTCCAACCGGTTGTGACAATGCTTTCAAAATAGGGTGGGTAAAGATTGAATATAAAAGCAAAATTTGCAGCAATTTCTGCAGTGGATGGAACAGTTTTGAGAATAAGTATATCTTTAATTAAATAGATTATTATCATTATATAAAACAACGGTGCTATTCGGAAGAGTCTGCGCAGGTAAAATTTTTGGAATCTCTTCTCTTCATATCTTTTATTATCCAAAGAAAAATAAAGAGTAAAAGAGCTGATGATGAAGAATAAAATTAAGCTGGATCTTGCTAGGAGAATATGCTCTTCCAATAGTAGAGGGAGGCGCAAAAAGCTCAGGTGATAGAAAACGATTGTTAGAGCCGCAATCCCGCGCATGGCGTCGATGAAATCCAACCTGCCATTTTCGGTCTCCCTGCTAAGAGTTATCAAATCACCTACAATTTAAACTAATTTTTTATAAAAGTAATCTAAAGAACTAGAATATAAAATTTATCTACAGTTAAAACTTATTGCAGTTATGTCTTGTTGGGATTACGTCTGGCAGAACAGCTCAATCCCGCTCGTTCAAGTATTTCTCAATCCTGTCCAGCCCCTCTGCGATGTTTTCCATAGAGTTGGCATAAGAGAGCCTCAAATATCCCTCACCATTTTGCCCGAAGTCGATTCCCGGCGTCACACCAACGTGCGCTTTCTCCAGGATATCGAAGGCCAGCCGGTAAGAGTCGCCCGAAAAGCTCCTGGCATTGGCAAAGACATAAAAGGCTCCCGTCGGCTCCACGGTGATGGAAAAGCCAAGCTCCTTCAAGCGCTTGATCATGAACTTTCGGCGCTCGTTGTAGATCCTCTTCATCTCCGCCACCTCCGGGCCGGTCTCCTGCAGAGCGGCGATGCCCGCCCTCTGAGCCAGCGAGCCGGCGCAGATGAAGAAGTTCTGCTGCATCTTCTGAATGGGCCGGATGAATCTCTCTGGGGCGATGAGGTAGCCCAGGCGATAGCCCGTCATGGCATAGAGCTTGGAAAAGCCGTTTAAGACGAAAGCATGGTCGGAAAACTCCAGGATGCTATGCTCCTGGCCCTCGTAGACCAGGCCGTGATATATCTCATCGGAGACTATGTAGGGCGAGCACTCTGCAATAGAGCGCATGCTGCCTTCACAGAGAAGGCAACCCGTAGGATTGGAGGGCGAGTTGATGAGAATGGCCTTTGTCTTTCTGCTGATCTTTTTTTGGATCGCTTCCGGCTGCAGCTGAAAGCCGTCCTTTTCATAGACAGGCACTCTTGCGGGAACGCCTCCCAAAAATTTTATGATATTGGGATAGCAGGCATAGCCAGGATCGGAGATAATTACCTCCTGGCCCCTCTCCAGCAGCGCCGCAAAGACAAGCATCAAAGCAGGCGAGGTGCCGGATGTCACCACTATCTGCTCCGGCTTGACATAAACTCCATAGGCATCCAAATAGTGCCGGCAGATGGCCTCTCGCAGCTCCATATCGCCAAGACTATGCGTGTAGTGAGTGAGTCCATCCTCCAGTGCCTTGCAGGTGGCAGCTTTGACTGCTGCGGGAATATCGAAATCCGGCTCGCCCACCTCCAGATGGATGATATCAATTCCCCGCCGCTCCATCTCCCGCGCCTTCTCCAAGACCTCCATGACGATAAAAGGGGCGATCTCTTCTGCTCTCCTGGCGATCATTTAACTCTCCCTCTGGTGCCGTATACGATCAGTGCCAACACTCTTGCATTCCCCTTGATAATCCGCTTTTTGGCTAGCTGAATATGGCCAGCGACACGACAATGCCAAGGTCCAATGATGAACGAGCAGCGTGTTGTACGTCCCCCTGGTTATTCTTTTTCTCTCAGGCCAGATAGACATTCATGCTCTTTTCGCTCACCGTGGCCCGGTGCCCTGCATTTTGGATCTCGGCTAAAGCGAGTCTCAGCCAGCTACCAAAGGAGCCGGGAGAGGTGTTATCCGGATCCAGGGACTCCAGATTATCATAGCCCTTTTCCCTGGCAGCAGGCATGAGGATATTTTTAGCTGCCCAATAGTCTAAGGCCACTGGATCTATGCTGGCGGCAATGATGCCGGCTTGATCGGCATCTTCGTAGGAGGTGCTTGGTCCCCCTCTGGGTTTGGCATTAATCCAGATGGCATCCAGGATGTTCAGGTTCGGAAATCGCGTCTGGGCCATCTGCGTTCCCATGCCCCCCGAGCCTACCGAATTATGAGCCCTGCCGCCTGCCTCCCGGCTGAGACGGTCTGAGACCACTCCCATGTAGTGCTTGACGGATGCCGTGACGCCGTAGCCTCCATGCGTTTTAAGGACAGGGACGTTCAATACCTTGAGCCTGTCGGAGTTGTAGCTCTGATTGTCTGCATCCCAGACGCCCAGCTTAAAGCTGATATAAGTGCCGTATTTGGTCTGGAACTTGGGATAGGTGACGGCGATCTTAGTCTGTGCATCCGGCGGCCCGGATACAATGTAGCCGTCTGCCAGATCTCCCTTTGCATATTCGCCGACCTTCTTGTTAGTAATCGTATCCCAGAGATAGGTCGATACCTTTTGGTCCGGGAAAGAGTCAGCCACAGCCTGCATGGATTGGCCTTTATCTTCAGCGTTGTTTTCAGCATAGCTCAGGATGCCGCCACTGCCAGTCGAGCCGTACTGGCCCTGGCCGTTGTCGGCGATGACCACCTCGCCGCTAAAGCCCTGGGGATGATCCAGGATGGCCTGGACGAGAGCTTTAACTAGATCGGAATTGGTGCCTCCTCTCTCATCCCACTGGCTGTTGACCTTGATTATTACTACGTCATCCTTGCCGATGATGCCGGAAGAACCATTTTGGGCGTAGAAGGGCTGGCCGTGACTATTCATCAGCGCAATCAATCTCATCACAGCATCGTCGTTTCCGGTAATGCCGTTTACCGCAAAGATGTCGGAGGACTGTGGGAATTGCGAGCGCATTTGGGAAAGGTTGATCATGATACTATCTCCTTTGCTGGCCACCCCGGCATCATCTCCCGCCATTTGTGCCGGGCCCAGAATGTTGAAGGAACCTCCCAGGACAAATAAAGAAAAGAGCAATGCCAGCAGAAGGCTGGCCAGGATCAGGCCTTTGTCTCTCGCGGCGGCCCTCTCCGGCGAGCGGATGGCCAAGACGAAAGGCAGAACATAGGATGCGAGCCACATGCTTCCGCTGGCAGCCGATGCCTGCTGGCAGGGGTAGCTCATGCGGGTGGGCTTGCAGCCAGTCCGGAAGATAAACCAGAGAAGGCTGGCCAGGCCAAAGAGAAAGAAGCTGTGCCTGGCTTTATGAAGCAGTCTCATTATCGGGTTCATAGGAGGATCAGATGTCCTGTTGGCATTCTTTACTAATATTAGTCTGGATTAGGTATAATTTTTGGATATGCACAGTGGCATCACCCTCTTCCAATTGCCGGATTGGCCAAAGTTGCAGAACCAGCGTTGTTATTCGTTTTTAAACGCATCAACCGGGAGTGGCGCGGTAGTCATCTCTGGGCGGGCTGAATGTATCCACCACCACTGATGGCTCTAAAGCTATTGCCGAGTGCAGGGCGCCGGAGGGGGCAGAGTAGCTATCCCCCGGCCCGAGGTCGCAACTTTTGCCATCCACGGTAATGCGGATCTTTCCCAAAACCACATAGCCTGCCTGATCATGAGGATGAGAGTGGCTTGGGATTTCCACTCCGCGGTCCAGGTCAAACCGGCAAATCATCAGCTTGTCGCCGCTGACCAGGGTCCGACGAATCAGTCCGGGGACCATCTGCACCGGTGTGGCATTTGCATATTGAAAGAACATGGGCTATCACCTAGATATTCATGGCTGATTTGCAGATATGAATAACTATTGGATCCGCAATTCATAGATGCTTTTCGTGAAATCAATTAGAAGAGCTGCATTCGTTGGCCGTGTCTCCACGGCCAAGGAACAAGATTATAATTACTTAACCTTCACAGCCTGCGGCTGGCAGGTCGCCACATTTTCCAGCTCGCTAGCTTCTCCCAGGATGAATTTGTCCACCATCTCTTTTGCCATTTCATCGGGATACTGCACAGGCGGATGCTTCATAGTGTAAGCGGATATGGCCAGAAGCGGCCCTCCGATCTTTCTATCTTTGGCCAGCTTGCAGATCCTGATGGCATCAATGGAGCTTCCTCCGCTGTTTGGCGAGTCCTCCACGGAGAGGCGCAGCTCGAGATTGATGGGCACATCTCCAAAGACCCTGCCTTCCATTCTCAGGAAGCAGACCTTGTTGTCCTTTTGCCAGGGTACATAGTCAGAGGGGCCGATGTGTATATCATCCTCGTTCAGGGGCACATCCAGGATGGACTGCACGGCCTCTGTCTTGGAGATCTTCTTGGACTTGAGCCTCTCCCGATTGAGCATATTCAGGAAATCAGTGTTCCCGCCAATGTTAAGCTGGTAGGTCCTATCCATGGCGCAGGCTCTGTCCTTGAAGAGCTGAGTAAGGGCGCGATGAACAATGGTGGCACCGATTTGAGATTTTATGTCGTCACCAACAATTGGCACACCTGCCTCCTGGAATTTCCTGGCCCACTCTGGGTTAGAAGCAATGAAGACCGGCATGCAGTTAACAAAGCCAACGCCGGCATCTAAGGCAGCTTGCGCATAAAAGCGCGTGGCCTGTTCCGATCCCACCGGCATGTAATTTACCAGCACATCAGCGCCAGAGTCTTCCAGTTCGCTCCTCACGTCGCATGGCTTGGCATCAGCTACGACGAATCTCTTGTCCTCTGGATAATTGAGCATATGAGGAGCAACGCCATCTAAAACCGGCCCCATCTTGACCTCTACGTTTTTGCGGGGAACATCAGGATAGAACACCTTGGTGCAGTTGGGGGGCGCAAATATGGCCTGGCCTACGTCCTTGCCCACCTTTCGCGCATCTATGTCGAAGGCCGCCACCACATCGATATCGCCAGCTCTGTAACCACATACATCATAATGCATAAGTCCAATGCATTCCTTCTCGTCAGTATGTTTGTAATATTCGATCCCCTGAATCAGGGAACTTGCGCAGTTTCCCAAGCCCGCGATTGCCAACCGTATCTTTTTCAACCTCTTTTCCCCTCCTGGGTCAAATGAAGCTAGGAGACCTGAATTCGGAGTCGCAGCTTCGTATAAATGCAGGACATATATAACGTTATAGGCACCTGTGAAATTTTCCAGGCATTGACCTAATCTTCCACAGCAGGCGCCAGCATGGTGCCGAGCATCAGGGAAAGCTGCTCTTCCAGCTTTGCCCTGCCGGCATCACTATCCTCGTACTCTATTCTATATGTCCTGGGAATATCTGTCAGGTATTTTGAGCCTTGCGGGTGAATCAGGATCGTCTCTTTTCCCAGGGTATGAGCAATGCCCAGGCCATACATCACTCCTCCGTCAGCTCCAGTGAGATCGGCAATGATCACTGCCGCATGATTGAGTGAATCCCACATCTCACGCACGGCAGATCTACCGCCCCTGATGTCTTCTGCCTCAACAATTGGCAGGTTGTTGGCCCGGCTCGCGTTTATTATGGCGTTCTCATTTCCTCGCAGGTTTGCTTCCTGTGGCAGGAGCAGAAGGAGAGTCCTTGCGCCGACCGGCGAGACTGCCTTTCCAAATATGGGCCTGGCGCGCACGAGGCTGAGCATCTTTTCCAGCCTTAGGAACTCCGAGTCGATATGCTCAGAGGCTACTTTTTGCAAAGCAGCATGCCGCTCCTGGTTGCTTTGTGCTACCAATTTTGCAGGGAACTGGATGATAAATGCATCCTCGAAGCCGAACTCCCACTGGGCGCTATTGGCCGCCTGCTGGGGCGTCAGAGCGATATCAGGCTTATAAAAGTAGCTTGCGGTCCTGTTCTCCAACCGGAACTGAGCCAGAATGGAGAGGCTCTCTTTGTCCAGGATGGCTACCATGCTGCACGGGAGCTGGCTTCGGGAAATGCCTCTCTGCAGATGTCTCTCCTCGGTCGTGGCGTCAACTATCGCCATGAACTCGTCTATCAGCCTATCTACCTTGGCAGAAAGCTCGGCCTCCATCTCGCCACTCCTCATACGGGCTACGTCGTTAAGCATAAGCACACATCCAGATTCTTCCACATGCGCACGGCATGGTTTCCGCGACCATAATAGTTCCTGACCAGCTCCCTCTCCAGGTAGCCGGCTTTTCTGTATAGCTCTACTGCACCCGTCTTGTCTAAAGCTGCCTCAAGTCTGATCGCCTGGGCACCTAGCAGAGCCAGCTTCTCCTCTAAAGCCAGGAGTAGCTCGCTGCCGATGCCTTTCCTGCGGTAACTGGGGTGAACGTCCAGGGTATAGACGGCGCCCGCCATTCCGCTGGTATATCCCATGATGAAGCCCAATACCTTCATCTCCGGCTCGCAGGCCACAAGAGACACCGCATAGCGTATCAGGTAGGCGAACATCTTGGGCGGAAAAGCGGTCTCCTCCGGGAAGCAGAGCCCCTCTATTTGCACAATCTGGGCCAGATCACAGGGCTGCGCTCTCCGGATCTTCATTTCTTCTCTGGCACCTTACCTGAGACCTGTTTCAAGACATCGCCATAGGCCCCGAAGACCTCGGGAATATCGATAGTGCCGATCACATCCACTACCCCAATTGCGGCGACGGCCCGGCCTTCCACTAATACAGGAGCGACAGACACAGGCACTCCCTGGTAAGCTCCCCGCTCAGGAGTGGTGCGAATGCTCTTGCCGGTTCGGATAACCTCTTCCAGGACAGGTCCACTGTATTCCTTATCTAGGACCTGTCCTTTCTCCACTCGCACGCCGGGAAATCTCGCACTTCGCATGGTTACGGGAAGCCGGACGATCTCGTTGAAGGCAAGGGCGAGTGCTGCCAGATCCTCAGATCTGGCGTCCTCAGATATGACGAGTCTTGACATACGGACAATATTGGGCAGCGATATCAAATAAATCTATGTGGGAAATTCACTATACACCCATTCTCTTGAGCCCTTTTCTCTTGAGCAGCCTGGCCTGGAAGCCGTGATATTTAGCAAAGCCTTCTGCATCTTTCTGGCTCAAGGTCTGGGAGTCGAAGGAGACCATGTCCTGAGCATAGAGTGCGTCTGGGGACTGGCGGCCTACAGGGATAGCATTTCCGCAGTAGAGCTTCATCTTGACCGAGCCGTTGACCCTCTTTTGGGACTGATCCAGGAAGGCATTCAGATCGGAGTATAGCGGATCCTCCACCAGGCCCATATAGGCCAGCTCCGACCAGGCCTCATCAACCATGACCTTGAAGCGAAGCTCGGACCGGGATAAGACCAGACGCTCGAGATCCTTATGCGCCGTGAGGAGAATAGTTGCCGCAGGATGCTCATAGTTCTCGCGCGCCTTCAGGCCCAGCACCCGGTCCTCCACCATATCTGTTCTGCCCACGCCGTGCTCGCCGCCAATCAAGTTGAGCTTCTCAATCAGTTCTACTCCGCCCATCTGCACGCCATCCAAAGAGACGGGAACGCCCTGCTGGAATTCGATCTCCACTACCTGTGCGCTCTTGTTGGCATCCGGCGTTTTGGTCCAGCCATAGATCTCCTCGGGCGGCTCGAAGTAGGGGTCTTCCAGCTTTCCTCCCTCAATGGACCGGGACCAGATGTTCTCGTCTATCGACCAGGGCTTGTCGCGGGTAACGGTAACTTCAATGCCGTGCTCGCGCGCATAATCTATCTCCCATTCGCGGGCTAAGTCCAGTTCCCGCATGGGTGCGATGACCCGGCAGTCTGTAGCCCGGAAGATGGCCTCGAAGCGTAGCTGGTCGTTGCCGCGACCGGTGCATCCATGCGCCAGGTTCTTTATGCCTTTCTGCTTGGCGATCTCGACTGCTTTGATGGCGATCAGCGGCCGGGCGATGGCCGTTCCCAGAACATATCCCTCGTAAGAGCCGTTGGCTTTGATGAGCGGAAAGATGTAGTCCTTTACGAACTCCTCTCTTGCGTCTATGATGTAATGCTCGTCCGCAAGCTGCTTTGCTCTGCGGTTTCCGCGCTCAATATCCGACCGCGGCTGGCCTACGTCCACCAGAACAGTGACTATTCTATCAAATCCATAGCGCTCTTTGAGGAGCGGAATACAAACAGATGTATCCAGGCCGCCTGAATAGGCCAGTACAACTTCAGACACTTCGCAACACCGCTCTCGTACAAGAGGCACGGTCAATTTAACCTTATCTCTTCCTGTAGCGATAACTCTATAACTGCCACGAAAAAAGTAAGAGTATAATGACCCAGCTTATCAAGACGGCCGCGCTATGCGTGGACTTCGATCGGGATCTTCGAGCCCTGCAGGCAACGGGTGCTCTGGCACGGATGATCCAGCCGGTTTTGAAGATGATAAACCAGAGGCTGGCGGAGGAGAAGCCTGCTCAGGTCAGGCTGAAGGATATAGTTGCCAGTACATGGCTTCCGCCCATTCCCAGCGGCCCCTTCAAGAGGCTGCTTGTCAATGAAGCTCGGACAGCGATAGGCCGGCCGGTGCCTCAGACTCTCTCCATAGAGGTTACAAGACGCTGCGGGGCAAAATGCGATCACTGTCTGATAAAGGAGGGCGAAGGAGAGCTCTCCCGCGAGGACATTTTGCGCACCATCGACCAGGCCCTGGATATGGGAACCTGCATAGTTACCTTTACTGAAGGCGATCCTCTTTTGCGGGAGGACATCTTCGAATTGATAAAGCATGTCGATCCTGAAAAGGCTGTGGTAAATCTCTTCACACCTGGTCTGGACATGACTGTGGAGAAGGCGGTCAAGCTCAGAGAAGCAGGGCTTTATAATCTTATCATTGGCGTTTACAGCACCAATCCCGAGGAGCACGACCTGGTGAGGGGTGTAGTTGGGGCTCATGCCAGGGCCCTGGAGGCCATAAAGATCGCTCTGGAGACGGGATTGATGGTTACCATGTCCTGCCATATAAAGGCCGGTCAGGTGGACAGGATCCTTGATCTCTACGAGCTGGCCACAAATTTGGGTGTGCAGGAGCTGTCCATCTGGGAGGGCATGCCGAAGACTCCTGAGGAAAAGCTGACATTGATTGAGAGGGAGAAGATCGTTGACCTTTACAAGAAGATCAACTCCACGCCAGGCGGGCCGCGGCTTTTTGCCAATACCTATTTTGAGGGTCAATTGATGGGCTGTATGGCCGGGAGAAGGTGGCTGCATGTGGCAGTTGATGGAAGCGTCAGAGCCTGTCCCTATTTGCAGGAAAGCTATGCTAATATCAAGGACTCCTCCCTGAAAGATGCCTGGAAGGCACTACGTAGCTGTGGGCAGTTCGAAGGATTCGTCTGCCATTGCCCGGCGCAGGATATCTTCGGCTAAGGCATTTTTTGCTTTTTTCTTTCACCACGCATTCTGTCTTATCCTTTTATATTATTATAATCTATACGATAACGCATCATCTCTTAAGTTCAAGCCCGGCAAACCAGGCATTAGCACGGGCAGGGCCATGTCAGAATAAAAGTCACGGAAAATTATTAGTACAGATATGCGCTTATCAGATATGAGGTAGGATATGGGTATTTTCAGCAGCCTCAAGGAGAGCCTTGGGACCTGGATAAACAGGATATTCAAAAAAAAGAGGGCCAAGATCGGACTTTATGGCCCGCCTAATGCCGGAAAGACCACACTGGCCAACAGGATTCTGCACGACTGGAGTGATGGCGAGAGCTTTGGAGCAGCCTCTCCCATTCCGCATGAGACCCGCAGGGCTATGAGAAAGGAGGGGGTGGTGATTAACGCCAATGGCTCGAGCATCGAGCTGGATATAGTCGATACACCGGGCATGGCCACAAAGGTTGATTTCAAGGAGTTCATGGCCTTCGGCCTCTCAGAGGCCGAGTCTAAGAAGAGGGCCAAGGAGGCCACAGAAGGCGTCATTGAAGCGATCAAATGGCTGGATGACCTGGACGGGGTGCTCTTAGTCATGGACTCAACCGAGGATCCTTATACTCAGGTTAATGTGGTAGTGATTGGAAACATGGAAGCAAGGAAGCTTCCCCTTCTCATTGTGGCCAATAAGATGGATCTGCCCAACGCCTCGCCGGCCAGAATTAAGGCTGCCTTCCCTCAGCATGCCATGGTGCCGATCTCCGCCCTAGAAGGATCGAATATAGATAACCTTTATCAGGCGATAGCAGCTCATTTTGGGTGATCTTGATGAGAGAAGTGCAAATGGACCTCATTTCCGGGGAGAAGCTGGAGAAAATGACCTCCATGGAGAAGATTAGGCTCATCCTGGACAAGGTCAAAAATGGCAAGATTGTGGTTTTGGAGAGCGGCCTGACTTCTGATGAGGAGGTGCGCCTCATCGAGATGACCATGTCCGAGATTCGGGTAGACGAGTTCTCCGGAATAGAGATCGAGAGCTACCCTTCCAAGAAGGAAGGATCGTTTTTGGACAGGATATTTGGCAGAGCCCTTAAGGGCAGGATGACGGTCATCGGCCCTGCCAACCAGCTACGCACAATTGAGAAAGACAAATATCAGATCAGCACCAAGGTCTCGGTGGGGGACTAGATGCCTCATATCTGCACCCGTTGTAGCAATGTCTTTGACTTAGGGGAGGATATCCTGAAGGGGTGCCCTAATTGTGGCGGTAAGAAGTTCATGTTCGTGAAAAAGAAGCCACAGGATTTGAAGGATCAGATGCTACCGCCGGAGCAGATCATAACTCGGGCCATGGGCGTAAGGATACCGCCCAGGAGAACGGAAAAAGAGTCGATGGCAATAGAAGAGGAGATGCCGGCTATGCAAAGATCAGCTCCTGCCGCGACACTTTCTCCGCCGCTTTGCATCCCGGCCAAGAAAGAGTTCGAGGACACCCCCCAACGTGATGGCAAGCCAGAAGAGAAGGCTCTGGAGAGCGTCATGATAACGGCACCAGGCACCTACGAGCTGAATCTGCCGTCTCTATTCGAGAGGGATGAACTGATTATGGCGGTCAAGGAAGGCACTTATTTTATAGATCTCACATCTGTCTTTAAAAAGAGCAAGAAGGATTGAGAGATTTATCATTTTTCTATTCTGATCTCAATTCCTTTCCAGTCCTGACCAACGCCTCGCAAGGATTCGGCCATGGCTACTGCCACGTTAGCGATGATCTCTTGCGGGAAGGCACTTAGTTCTATGGCCTTTCCATCCACTTTCAGCTCAACATTCATTTCTTCCTCTTTAAGCTCCGCCAAATATAGCGATGGGCGGAGTGTAGACAGAGGGGTTGGCAGAAATTGCCTGGGGCAGGGTAAAGACAGAGCCGGCCTGGTTGGTTACATTGGTATTCTTAACGGCGAACATGGGTGTGACTGTAACAGGAGATGGACCCTTGATCATGGTCGCGCTCACATTGGGCTGTGTTTTCTTTCCCAGAGTGCTGAGATCGAGCACATTGCTTTTCAGGTTGCCTCCCAGAGAGGTTGGCGCAATAGTCGGCATAGTAGGCGAGAGCCTGGGCAGAGAAACGGCCTCCATGCTCGGTTTCTTGCCTAACGTGCTCAAATCCAGAACATCGGCAGCGCTGGCCGTGACGGCAACGCTTGCTAAAAGAATCGTGACGACGAATAATGTAAGAATCAACTTCATTTCATGAACCTCCTTTCTCAAAAGGGTACTCAATCAGACCCCTTTTTCAGGTACGTGAGCTTTAACCATTTATTCCTTTTGCTTATATCGGGGCCATTAGACTCAATGCCAATAATTCTCCAAATCCAACGAAAGTATATAAAATAATGTTATAAATAAATCAAAAAAAAGTCAGAGGGGTTGTGTTATAACCATTACATAAATAAATTAAATAAATTTCAATGTAACATAATTGATTATGATATTCAATAATAGCATTGTGTTTAAGATTAATACAACAAAGCAATGTTAAATTTACTTAATTAATAAGAAAAGATTTAAATAGAATGAACGCGGTTAGTAGATTGGGCGAAGAGCAATGGAAGATTGAAATGACATATTCTTTCATTACCCCCGAGATCTTCGCCTTATTCCTTTAGCAAATTTACTTATTTCGATAAATGCCTATAATGAAAATGCAACATATATTATTATTTATAATTATTATTTGAATATACAGCAGATCTGCTGCATGGTATCCAATATAATAAAAAAATATCAAGCGGACTTAGAGAAGGCATTGAGAGCATTCGTGAATTTATTACATGAGCCGCTTGAACAGGGGCTAACAAATTGCCCTGGTACTTTATCGCTGTTATCGGGGCCTGGCTTTTTCGCGCAATCTGCCGCAAAGCACAGAGATTCGGATGTCGGCTTATTGCGGAAGAGTATTTTTCGGTTGATCTCGAAGGACCCTAGATATTCCTCATGCTCGAGCAGGTTCTTTTGGCCGGGAATTGTCTGCTTGGCGTCGATCAGATAGAAGCCGGTGAAGTTATTGACAGTATTAAATTCCGCCGTTTTCTTCATGGATCCTGTCTGGTGCAAATTGAAGCTCTGGCTCTCAAACTCCATCTGCCGGAGATCGTAGCTCTCCTGCAATTTCGCACCCACTCCTCCGAAGACGGCCGAACTTTTAAAGTTCTCGTTTCCTATCAGGGAGTCCCCAGGCGAAAGAGCATTGTAGTTATCGACTGCATCTCTTGATTCGAAGTTTGGATTTTTGCCTAAAGACCCGTCCACAAGATATTCATTTTTCACCAGGGCGTCCACGCTGCCACTAAATATTATCTCTTTATTTGACTTTATACCCGAGTCCATTGATCGCACATTCTTATTTAACAGAAATTGGCCGGTTCCACTGATGGCAGTCTCCGAGGCATAATCTAAATCCTGAATTATGAAATCTCCTTCTGCAGGATTGGATTTGCAGCATAAAGAAGATGCATCAACCGCAAAATCATATGTTCCGGCCATGGCATTGGTATCCGTACTGACCAGCAGCTTCTTGGTGCGTGTGCTGCCGGCAGGAATCGACAGGCCCCCTTCCGTCCAGCTAAACCACTCCATCGGGCAGCTCTTAGAGCTTATGCCTAGGCCTGCCTTCACCTCACTTGAGCCCCAATTCTCGACGCTGACCAGAAACTCCAGAGTCTTTCCCTGAGTTACATATATTTTCTCTGAATCGGCTTTGGGTCCTACAGGATTCACACTGACGTCCAGGCACAGGGACGGATCGGGACAGGGACTGGGAAGAAATGACGGAAGAGAAGGCTCCGTCTGGACCGGCCAGGTGCCGCCCGTGTCCATGCTCGACCCGCCTCCTGGATCTTCTACAGTGGCCCCAGCAGGGAAAGCCACCAGAATCAGTATTATTAAAAGCACTTTCATAATAATCCCACAATAAAAAGAAAAAGGCTGCCAGGGCCCAGCCTAGCAGTCAATGCCTTCACATGGCGCACGGATTCTTTCGGGCACTGGATTCTCATGGAACTTGATAGTCTTCTCAGCCTCGAAGGTTCCTGTGAACATCTCGTGGGCCTTGATATCCTTGTAGAATATCTTGTGCCACTTGGCATCGGTGCCCCAGGTACCATTGAAGGAGTTCTTGGTCTCAAGGCCTATGAGATGGGACGGGATATAGATATCATTGCTTGCCGTCATGAGCCTCTCGACTTCGGTAGTGTTTCTTCCTGCAGCCTTGAGCTTTTTGATCAAGTCCTCCGGGCTGACATTGTCCTTCGGCCGATAAGGCGTCGTAGAAGCAAAGAATGCGGTTTCATCCTTTTCCATCTCGTTTACAGAGAACATCTCCTGGACATCAGCGCCGATGCCGCCATAGAATGCCTTGGAATGCAGGTACTTGCCACCGGTCAGAGGTGTATCGCCTGCATATGTCAGCTTGGTGGTTTCGACGAGGTTAAAGCCGGACTCGTTGCTGTTGTTTACCGAGCTTACAGTCCTCTTCAGCTTCTCAGCATCCTGAGAGTAAGCATGCTCGGAGTCAAGCTCCATGTCGCCGTCGCCGGCCATTGTATTGTAGTATTCAAGTGCTATCTTCTTGTCGATTATCGACGTGCTGACATCGATAATCCCTGTTCCGGATACTTTTTGTGCTTCACAGAACTGTTCATACTGCACTGGAGGAACCAGTGGTGGGTTAGCTAGCACAGTGCTGCAACCTCCAATAAGGGCAATTGCTAACACAAATGCTACTATTATTACTCCCTTCATTTTTCTTTTCGCCCCCTTTTTATTAAGCGATTAATTCAAGCTATTTCGCCAAACAAGCGATTTTTAGCTTTCTATCAATCTGTTACTTTTATATTATATAAATTTATCCTTCAAAACCACTCAGATTCTTGCGATCTTCCTCGTATCCAGGAACGAGTTTAGGAAAGCCATAATAGTCGAAGGATCGCATAGATGATATATTATTAATAATAAATATGGATCAATAGACCTAATCTACTCCTAGAGGAGCCGGGGAATTTGAACCAGCTTTGATACAATGAAATCAAATACAACAAGAGAGCATTGGATCAGTCATGTGCACCTACCTGGAGCATCCGCACCTATTGCCGCAAACGGTAGAGAAGCGGCTCTTCCAGTTGGATTTGGCCGCCACGGCTCTCAAGGCCTCCAGCCTTATTGTAGTACCTACGGGCTTGGGCAAGACCGTCATTGCTCTCATGGTGCTGCTGGCTCGAATGGATAAGGGCAGGATTCTTTTCCTGGCTCCCACCAAGCCTCTGGTGGAGCAGCATGCCGTTTTCTTGCAGCGTGTGCTCAAAGAAAGAGATATCGTCACCATGATGACAGGGGAGAGCCCTCCGGAAAAAAGGGTCGAATCCTGGAGGCAAAGTAGCATTGTTGTCTCCACTCCGCAGGTGATCGAGAACGATCTTCTCTCCCGAAGGATCGATCTTAAGGATGTCTCCCTGGTGATATTTGACGAAGCGCACCGGGCAGTGGGCAACTATGCTTATGTTTATATCGCCGATCGCTATCATCGCGAGGCGAAAAGCCCGCTGGTCCTGGGGATTACCGCCAGCCCGGGCAGCCAGAGCGAGAAGATTGCCGAGATCTGCACCAACCTGGGCATTGAGAAGATCCAGACCCGTACGGAAAATGATCCCGATGTCGCCCCATTTGTCCACATGCGGGAGATAGAGTGGGTGAAGCTTACCGTTCCCAAAGAGCTTCTGCTTATCCGCTCAGCCATCGAGGAGCTGCTCAAGACCAGAATAGATGATCTGAACAGGCTAGGCATCAGCCCGGTCAGAATCGATGCCAAGTCATCCAAGAAGGAGCTTCTGACGTTGCAGGCCGCACTCATGTCCTCGGCCAAGACGCAGGCGAATAAATCTACATTTGTGGCCATATCTCTCATGGCCGAGATTTTCAAGCTGCATCATGCCGTCGAGCTGGCGGAGACGCAGGGGCCGGATGCACTGGCCAGATATTTTCAGAGGCTTGAAGGAGAAGCCCTCTCGCGAAGCGGTTCCAAAGCATCCCGGCGGATAATGCAAGACCCCGGGTTCCTGCAGGTTGTAGATGCCCTGCAAAAGCTGGATGTGGAGCATCCCAAGCCTGCCGCGGTAAAGAGAATACTGCAAGAGCAGATTGCTACAAAGCCCGAGTCTCGCATCATGGTCTTTACCAACTATCGAGATACTTCCACATCTCTTCTCAAGTTCCTGAAAGACGATCCGGCCATTCGGGCCGTGCGATTTGTGGGGCAATCCAGCCGCGAGAATGATGAAGGCCTCAGCCAGAAGAAGCAAGCAGAGATTTTGCAGAAATTTCGGGCTGGAGAATTCAATGTCCTCATTGCCACCTCGGTAGGGGAAGAGGGAATCGATATTCCTGCCACGGATCTGGTCCTATTTTATGAGCCCGTACCCTCCGAGATTCGCAGCATTCAGCGCAAAGGCAGGACAGGCAGGGCGAGAGCCGGCAGAGTAGTAGTTTTAATGGCCAAGGGCACGCGCGATGAGGCCTATTACTGGATATCAGACCGCAAAGAAAAGACCATGAACAGGCAGATGCGAGATCTGAGCGGTCAGGCCCAGGAATCGCGGCATGTAGAGTTCTTGCCCCGGCAGCTTCAGATAACCGAGGATCCGGCCGGACCTGCCGGGCATGCAGGGCATGCCGGGCCTGCAAAGAAGGAAGATGCGCTGGCTGCACTGCAACATAAAGAGCAAAAAGAAGCGGACGAGCCGGGCAAAATGCCTGCCAAAATCTTTGTGGACTCGAGGGAGAGAGAGATGGCAAAGCTTCTAGAGTCTCTGGGCCTCGATGTCACCGTCAAGAATCTGGAGGTGGGCGACTATGTGGTCAGTGATCGGGTGGCCATCGAACGCAAAACGGCACAGGATTTTGTGGCCTCGATCATCGATCCGCAGAGAAACTTATTCCGGCAGATAGCTGATTTGGCCAGGACTTACGATCGGCCGGTTTTAATTTTAGAGGGCAGGGATCTTTACACCCGGCAGATGAACGCGGGCTCCATTCGCGGAGCAATGGCCTCTGTGGCTGTAGACTACGGCGTCCCCATCATTCCCACAGAAGATCGGGATGAAACGGCCGCAGTTATTGCCCTGCTGGCCCGAAGAGAGATGCGGGAAGGGCACGAGCCGAAGGTGCATGGCCACAAGACCGCCAGGACGCTCAAAGAGCAGCAAGAGTACTTGATATCTGCTATTTCCAGCGTGGGGCCAGCGGTAGCCAAGAACCTGCTCAAGCACTTCGGATCCGTCGAGAAGGTAATGACCGCCTCTCCTGAGCAGCTGCAAGAGGTGGAAAAGGTGGGGCCAAAGATCGCACAGCGGATTCGCGAGCTGGTAGGTGGGGAGTACAAAGGGTAAGCGACCTCACCGCATATGCAGGACGGTCAGAATTATGTGCTCCAGCTCCTCTTGGGGATAATTGCCCACCTGCTTATAAACGAGAGTGCCGTTTTCGAAGACAAGCTGGGTTGGAGTTCTTGATACCCCATACTTACGCATAGTAATAGGATTTCGATCGATGCACAGCTTGCCGAATACTATCCGGCCTTTAAAATCCTCTGCCATTTGATTTATCTTTGGCTCGATAAGCTGGCAGGGCCGGCAGCCTATCTCCCAGCAGTCCAAGACAAAAGGCGAGTAGATCTTGAGCGCCTCGTCCATGGTCCCGTCATTCACGACAACAGGATACTCTGGAAACACCCGTACTGGCCCAGAGGCGTTGCCATTCATCTGCTCCTCCGGGCTCGCCCGGCAGCCTCCCATCATCGCTAGAGGCAGCAAACAGAGCATCGCAAGGGCCATTAATGTTGCTTTTCTATTAATTGAGTTTATTATTGACGTCCCTCCAGGCTTTTTGCCGTGGACACACGTTAGGTACAAACAATGAAGAGGATAATTAAAGCCTTTGCTAGATTTCGTTCTCCTATTTTTGCCGGCTTGGCAGACTCTTGGCTCGCGATCTCTTAAAAAATGTTATATTGATTTAAGTGCGATATGTTTTAGACGAAAAATATCCTGATAGGAGGTTTGATCGAAATGGTCCTTCATGAATTCATGAACCTTACACCTGCTGAGTCACTGATGATCCTTGATCCTGACAAACCACAGGCAAAGAAGATGATCAAGCTCACATTTGCCGATCTCCTGCTGACCGGCGTCATTAGAGCTCGCGTCCAGGAAGAAAAGTAATTGCTGTTTACAAAAAAGAGAGCTTGCAGAAGGAGATAACCTGGAGACCTGGATTAGGAGCGATCCTAGTCGAGCCAAAGCTTACCTCTCCGTATGCGGCCCAAACGTGCTGCTATTAGAGCAGTATGATTTATTGGTCATCAAGGAGTGGAGCCGGGCTTTGGCCAAAGAAGAAAGCAAGCTGTACGACCATTATGATTATCTCTGGTATGGCCACTTCCGACATAGCCATCTATCAATTGATGAAGATGATCACTTGCAAGCGGAGCAACTGGGAGCTTTGGATCTTGTAGACATGGATTTAGGCTTCGATTTTGGAGACCTTGATTTCGACGTTCTGGACAGCTTCGATTCGTTCTCTGACTTTGACTCTGCCTTCGACAGCGACTTAGGAGGAGACGACGGCGATGGTGGCGATGGAGGGGATGGTGGAGGAGACTGATAATGCTCTCAGTTTTGCTCTCTGTTGCATTTCCATGTCGCCTGAGATCGAATCAAGGTGATAGACCGAAAGATATATCAAATAATCATTCCTCTGACAAGAGGCTGCATATCGTCTAATCAATCGAGTTTGATCGGATGCTTTGTAGTAGGATCGATTCATGGAATCGATGCCAAAGGTAAGTGAATTAATATGGAAAGATATGGAAGCGGAAACAGAGGTGGCTTTAGCAGCGGCCCCAGAGAGATGCACGATGCCACCTGCGCAGAGTGCGGAAAGACATGTCAAGTTCCCTTCAAGCCCGATGGCTCCAGGCCGGTGTACTGCAGCGATTGCTACCAGAAGCATAAGCCTGCCAGACCGCCCAGAAGATACTAATCACTTAATGGGTATAAAATGGGTCAGGGTTTATCAATAGACCCTGCAGAACCTATTTTTCTTCAATGTTTGCTTTCAGCTCAAGCTCTTCATAGTATCTGGACCTGTTCTGCGAGAATCCTGTCTTTGAGCATGGGATGCAGCGACCTGTAAGTGAGAAGATCTACTCGCCTTTCCAGGGCATCCTCTAGATCGAGCTTCAAGCCAGCGAGGTCGAGGAGGCTCTTTCGGCCTTCGAACTCGACAAGGATGTCTATGTCGCTTTCATCGGTCATCTCTCCTCTCACAATGGAGCCAAAGAAGGCGGCGCGTTTGATTCCGTTCTTCTGCAAAATCTCCCGCGCTTTCTCGCGTGCTGCTCGCATCTGCTCGTTCATATGTCTCCTTGCCCATAATTTTACGAGATCATATCATTTCAGTCTTTCCATGATTAAGATAAATATCATGAAGTTGGCTAAATATACCTCATAATCAGCGGCAGCATCAGCACCCCCATGGCATGCGTCCTGTGGATGCCAGCTATGGGCGCAATCAGGCCCACCACCGTGGACAGGAAGAATATGAACAACCCGAAGATCCCAGTAAAAGCGTAGGTCATAGCCACCAAAAAGACCAGCACGCCCAAACAGAGCAGCCGGTAGTTGAGCCGGGATATGGCCCGCCCGGCCAGGCGCGCCGCGCCATTGCAGGCCAGATAGGACGCCGCCGCAACTATTACTACAATTAGTATCATCTGGGCCAATATGCTCTGGTCGAGAGTCATAAGCTCCTGGATGGCTGCTGCCGCTCCGCTCCTGGGCTTGTCTATCACATAAAGTGCCACCAGCGAGAACAGGGCGTTGGCAGTGTTCACTCCCGCAATAGAGACCAGGAACTCCTCCGGGCTAGGAATAGCCCCTAAGCGCGTTGTTATCGCAGCTACGGAAGGCGAGACTCCGGGAATCCAGGCCACTACCGAGCCCCCCAGGCCGCCGGAGAAGACTGCTTTGGCGAGGGAGCTGGATGAAAGCTTGATCTCGCTCTCCTTCTGCTCCGGAATCTTCGTATCCGTGGAAAGGCTAAGCAGAAGAGAGGAAGCGCCGAAGATGCCGGACAGGAGGGGCAGGAGCACCTGCGGCTCCAGGCCAAAAGGAGAGCTAATGAGGTTTTCATGATCGAAGGCGAATATGCCGAGAAGGCCGCTGGTAATGAAAAGCAGCGCGGCAACTGCCTTGTACTTACAGTGTACCCAGGAACCCTGTCCCTCAATCCAGGGGCCTCTCTCCGACTTGATCATTATGAGGGCGATGGCTAAGAGCAAAATGCCTACATATTTTGTGAGATAATCGTAGTAACTGGAGACGATCCTGGAAAGCGGGATGATCAAGAGAACAGCAAAAAGCACTGATCCCGCACTGCCCAGAGCCGAGAGTCGCACCGCCTCGATGCCTCGCCCCTCCAGCATGAGCCTCTGGCCGGGCAGAACGGTCAAGGCGGTCTCAGAGTCAGGCGCGCCCAGGAAGATGGCTGGAATGGCATCAAAGAACGTCTGAGAGATGCTGGCGGCCAGAATAATCGAGGCCATTTGAAAGGGCGAGAGGCCCATGGCCAACAGCTGCGGCGAGATGGCCAGCAGCATGGCTGCAAAGTTGTTCAGATGCAGACCCGGAGTAAGGCCGCTCAGGATTCCCAGAGCAAAACCAAAAGCGATGCAGGCAGGGAGAAGGATGTCGACCATGTTACTTCACTGCATTTTTCTTATAGTTATCACATTAATACCTTACTTTTGTGCGAACTATCAATCCGAAAATGATCTCTATACCTTCAGCTTACTTCCATGGCTGGACAGCGTCTTGCTGCTACTTTCAAGACAAAATTCTCATGCCGCCCTGCGACAGGCTTTGGAAAACCCTTAAATACTGGCGCATTGTCGATCTAGATATTCCGCACAGGGATAATGATGCCCTGGGCGCATGAACCAAATAACAGGTTCGAACGCGCGCGGCTTTGCGCGTGAGTCGGCTCGATTGGGGCCGTGCGGAGGAAAGAAAATGGCATTTGAAAAGACAAATCCAAGGATAGTCCGTCTTATCGGTGAACTTAAGGCGGCCTCTCGCGAAACTGGCGCACCTCTCTGGCGCGATATCGCCAAGAGAATGGAGAAGCCCAGTCGCAACTACGCTGCTGTAAACCTCAGCAAGATCAATAGGCACACCCAGTCTAACGATACTGTGCTCGTGGCCGGAAAAGTGCTGGCCTCCGGCGATCTGGAACACAGCGTTACCGTGGCAGCTTTCAATTTTAGCAGCCAGGCATTGTCCAAGATTCAGGCAGCAGGCGGGAAATGTCTGACGATTGAAAAGCTGATGGCCGAACATCCCAAGGGATCGGGCATAAAGATTTTGAGGTGAAGCAATGATAGTAGTAGATGCAACTGGATTGGTCCTGGGACGCCTGGCGAGCGTAACCGCCAAGAATCTCCTGGCAGGCGAAGAGGTCAAGATCGTCAATGCCGAGAAGGCACTCGTTACTGGTGGGAAAGATTCCATTTTTGCTGAGTATGGGCAGACAAGGGACCGCGGCCATAAGGAGAGAGGCCCCTACTTCCCCCGCCGACCAGAAATGATACTCAAGAGGACGGTACGTGGCATGCTTCCCTACAAGATGAGACGGGGAAGAGATGCATTCTCCCGGCTGCGGATATTTGTGGGCATACCCAGAGAGCTGAAGGGAATGCCATTAGAGCAACCAACCGCTGCTAAGATGAGAACCGAGAGCAATAACAAATATATCGAGCTTGGGGCCTTGAGCCGAAGACTCGGCGCAAACTTCTGAAGGGCTTGCTATGAAGATAATTAATACCTCGGGTAAGAAGAAGACGGCAACTGCAAGGGCCACTTTAAAAGATGGAAAGGGCGTTGTGCGCATCAACAAGGTGCCCTTAGAGATTTACGAGCCCCGCCTTGCCAGACTCAAGATTCAAGAACCCGTTCAGATCGCGGGAGATCTGATAAAAACAATGAATATCGATGTCGTTGTTGCCGGCGGCGGTACCATGGGCCAGACGGATGCAGTAAGAACGGCCATCGCCAAGGGTATTGTGGAGTGGACTGGCGATACCGGACTGAAAGAGGCTTTCTCCGAGTACGACCGAAATCTCCTCGTCAACGATCATCGGCACAAAGAGAGGAAAAAGTTCGGTGGACTTGGTGCCAGGTCTAAGTACCAAAAGTCCTACAGGTGAAACTGCTTGATTCCAGTCAGGTGCTATTCCTGTGGCAAAGTGGTCTCCCATGTCTGGGAGGAATACCGGGAGCGCATCAAGACCGAGCCTCCCGGCAAAGTCTTAGATGACCTGGGAATAGATAAATACTGCTGCAGGCGCATGCTTCTTTCTCATGTGGAGATAGTGAACACGCTTAGGCGGTACCAGTAGACGGGGTTGTAGGGTAGCCTGGTCCATCCTACAGCGTTCGGGACGCTGTGACCTGAGTTCGAATCTCAGCAACCCCATCATACTCTTCCTTTTGAGGTGGCTATTTGAAGGGCGAGAAATATACAAGATATGAACGTGCGCGCATCGTAGGAGCACGGGCTTTGCAAGTTTTCATGGGCGCTCCAGTGTTGATCGATACCAGTAATACCGACCCTCTCGAAATAGCGCTAGAAGAGATGAAACTGGGCGTAATTCCCATCACCGTAAAACGCGATCGATTAGGTAGGTGAATTAGTTGGTAGAAGATGAGGTGATAACGGTAGCGGGAGAATACGAGACTCTCATACCAATCGACGAGTACCTGGCTGCCGGCGTGCATATTGGTACTCAGCAGAAGACGAATAACATGATGCCCTATATTTACAGGGTGAGGACAGACGGACTTTACGTGCTGGATGTCCAGTCCACGGACAAGCGCATCCGACTGGCTGCCAAATTCCTGGCAAAATACGATCCGGCAAATATATTAGTTGTGTCTGCCAGGCAGTATGGCCAGAGACCGGCCACCATGTTCGCCAAGGCCATAGGGGCCAACGCCAACGTGGGTCGATTTGTGCCCAATACCCTGACCAATCCAGCCTTCCGTGGCTTCATCGAGCCCGATGCACTCATAACTACAGACCCCAGCGGCGATGCCCAGGCGGTCAACGAGGCTGTGGATATAGGCATACCGGTAATCGCTCTCTGCGATACAAACAACATGACCTCCAATGTTGACCTGGTCATACCGACCAACAACAAAGGCAGGAAAGCTCTAACGCTTATCTACTGGCTCTTGGCCCGTCAGGTGCTACGCGAGAGGGGCGAAGAAGATCGCTTCAAATACACTATCTCGGACTTCGAGATGGAGTTTTGATCCATGCGGCTTCCGGCTGTTGCAGGTCAGTTCTATCCGGGTAGCGGAGCGGAGCTAGAGCATCAGCTGGATGGCATGCTGCATCCTGAAAAAGAGATCCCTTGTCAGGGCGCAGTGGTCCCGCATGCTGGATATATGTATTCGGGGCAAGTTGCAGCTGCAGTATATTCTCGCCTGCCTAAAGCGGAAACCTATGTGATCATAGGGCCCAATCATCACGGCCTCGGTTCACCAGTGGCACTCTCACGTGAATCATGGAGAACGCCTCTAGGGGTAGTTGAACCGGATCTGGAGCTGGCAGATGCACTGTCTGGCAGCATTATCGATCATGATGAGACGGCCCACCTGCATGAGCACTCTATTGAGGTTCAGATCCCTTTTCTTCAGAAGCGATTTCAAGGATTCAAGATACTGCCCATCTGTATGGGATTGCAGGATGAGCAAACCGCGCTGGAGGTCGGACAGGAGCTTTCTGGTGCCTTGCAGAAGCTTAACCGCAGCTGCATAGTGATTGCCAGCAGCGACTTCACCCACTATGAACCCCAAGAGACGGCCAGGAAGGTGGACGCAAAGCTCCTGGAGGCCATTTTAAATATGGATGTTCCGGAGCTTTACGAAAGAGTATATCGCTACGATGCCACAGCATGCGGCTATGGTCCGATAGCGGCAACCATCACGGCCACCGCTAACCTGGGAGCCAAAGTCGGTCAGCTGCTTGCCTATGCTACCAGCGGAGACGTGAGCGGCGACTACAGCCAGGTAGTCGGGTACGCAGCGATTGCCTTTTCCTGAGGAGGCCTTTTATTGACTACGGCTTCGGCTCCCGGCAAGATCATCCTTTTCGGAGAGCATGCCGTCGTCTCCGGAGTTACAGCTCTTGGCGGTGCCATAGATCTGCGAGCAAAAGTCACCGTGCGAGACGAGCCGGGCTGCGTGCTAATAAAGACGGAGGAGCTTGCTTTGCGAGGATTCTCCTTGGATCTGACAACCGACCGGCTCACATCCACCCAGGCAGCACATGCTACCAGATATATCTCCGCCGTGCTCAGAGAATTTGACGTCAAAGATATCCAGGTTTGCATTGATTCAAGCCTGCCGCTGGCTGCAGGGCTGGGATCATCGGCTTGCATCGTGGTGGCCGCAGTGGCGGCCATAAGCCAGCACCAGGGGCTTGGACTGTCTAGAAAAGAGATAGCAGACATCTCCTACCACCTGGAAAAGAAGGTTCAACAGGGGCTGGGAAGCCCCATGGACACGGCTCTGGCAACCTACGGCGGCTATCTACAGATCTCCAAGGATATTCAGCCCCTTGATCTTCCCTTGCTTGAGATGGTAGTTGGATATACAAAAATGCCTCACGATACTAAGTCTGAGGTCGAGAAGGTGCAAGACCTGAAAAAACGCTACTTTGACCTGGTCGATCCCATATTTCAAGCCATAGGGGCCATCTCAAAGCGCGCCGTTCCCCTCATAAGAGAGCAAAATCTCGCGGGGCTGGGCCAGTTGATGAATATCAACCACGGCCTCCTGATGGCTTTGGGCGTCAGTTCCCGTGAGCTAGACGAACTGGTTTATGCGGCGCGAGGCGCAGGCGGGGCGCTTGGCGCCAAGCTTACCGGAGCGGGAGGCGGGGGCTGCATGATTGCCCTGCCAGGGGCTGCAGGCGTAGATGCACTTATGGTGGCTTTAAGACAGGCAAGAGGTGTTCCTTTTAGGGTTTTGACGGGCTGTGAGGGTGTGCGGCTGGAGGGCGACTTGTGACCCGAGTTCTAAAGATCGGGGGAAGCATTTTGACCGACAAGAGCAGGAAGCTTACGCCGCGACAGGAAGAGATCACGCGCGTGGCTAAAGAGATCGCAATCTACCCAGATGATGTAGTGCTCGTGCACGGGGCCGGCTCCTTTGGACACATTCCTGCAAAAAAATATGGTCTGCCACATGTTTTCAATCGTCAGGGATTGAGAGTAACTCATAGCTGTGTGGCCCGGCTCTGTGAAAAGGTCGTGGAGGCACTGAGCTTGGCCGGCGTAGAATGCCTGCCGGTTCATCCCCTCTCCAGCATTCTCCTTCGGGGCGGCAGAATAGACAGCTTTTTTATGGAGCCCATAAAAGAGATGCTAAAGAACGGCATCATGCCGGTGCTGCATGGTGACGTGGCAATGGACGCCACAGGAAAGGCAGCAATAGTATCAGGAGATCAATTGGTAGCATATATCGCCAGAGCTCTGCAAGCCGAGGTAGTTGCCGTGGGAAGCAATGTCGATGGCGTCCTTTTTTCCGGCAAGCCTCTCTCCAGGATTACAAGAAAGGAGCTTTCGCAGGTGCAGGGCGCCATTGGAGGCAGCGCGGGTGTGGACGTTACCGGCGGCATGAGAGGAAAACTGCTGGAACTTTTGGATCTCGCCGATTTGGGAATAGACTCCATGATATTCAATGCAGGCATTGAAGGAAATATTGCCCGGGTCCTAAAAGGCGAATGCGTGGGAACCAGAATTGAGAGGGCGAAATGACCACATCCAGCCGCAAGCTCGACCACATCAGAATCTGTCTGGAAAAGCCGGTAGACGCGAAAAAGAGGCCCTTCCAAGATCTGGTGCTGCTGCATAAGGCTCTGCCGGAGATCGACGAGGAAGATATCGATACATCCTGCGGTTTCCTGGGGAAAAAGCTGAAAGCGCCCTTTATGATCAGCGCCATGACCGGGGGCCATCCCGAGGTCAAGCAGATCAATGTTCGCCTGGCGGAGGCAGCTTCAGAGCTGGGCATAGCTTTGGGGGTGGGCTCACAGAGGGCAGCAGTAGAAGACAAAAGGCTTGTGGACACCTTCTCTGCGGTCAGGGACGCTGCACCAGACATTCCTATCATCGGCAACATCGGTGCCGTGCAACTGAAAAGATCCGGGCCGGAGATCTTGGAGCGACTGGCTGAGATGATAGATGCGGATGCCATTGCCGTTCATTTGAACTTCCTGCAGGAGAGCATTCAGCCGGAAGGAGACAAAGATGCCAGCGGAGTGCTGGAGATCCTGAAATTGGCGGCTAAAGGATCGGTGCCGATCATGGTTAAGGAGACCGGAGCCGGTATATCCCGGGAAGTGGCCCAGGATCTGGTTTCTGCGGGAGTGAAGATGATTGACGTCTCGGGTGTGGGAGGCCTCTCCTGGGCCGGCGTTGAGTCTTTTCGTGCTGCAGAGGTCGGGGACGATGAGCTGGAGATGATGGGAAGGCTATTTGAAAGCTGGGGAATTCCAACGCCCGTGAGCATTGTCGAGTGCAAAGCTGCTGGTGCCTTTGTCATCTCCTCGGGAGGAGTGCGAAGCGGCCTGGATGCTGCCAAGAGCCTGGCTCTGGGCGCCAGCCTGGCAGGCGCTGCCCTTCCCTTGCTAAGGCCAGCCACAAAAGATAAAGAGGCAGTTGTCAGGGTTATGAATGAATATATCCGTGCGCTGAGGATCACAATGTTTCTCACCGGATGTAAAGAAGTGACGCAGCTTGCAAAAGTTCCTCTCGTGGTTCTAGGAAGGACCAGGGAGTGGCTGCAGGTGCGGGGTTTCGATTTGAGAGCATTTTCTGTTTATAGAGAGTTGGCAAAATGAAGGATATTTCAATAATCGCTGTGGGCGGCTACAATGAAATCGGCCGCAATATGACGGCGATAAGGATCGGAAAAGATATCGTGGTAATGGATATGGGAATTCGGCTGGATAGGGTGCAGATTCACGAGGACACAGATGTGGAATCGCTGCATGCTGCCGACCTGATCAACATGGGAGCCATTCCCGACGACAGCATCATGGAAAACGTTGACGGAACGGTAAGGGCTATCGCCTGCACGCATGGTCACCTGGATCACATTGGAGCCATCTCCAAGCTGGCCCACAAGTATCATGCACCCATCATTGCCTCGCCGTTCACAGCGGACCTCATCAATCAGGAGATAAAGTCCGAGAAGATATTCGGGGTGAAAAATCCCCTGCATGTAATGAAAGCAGGAGAACGATTTCCAGTGACGCAGGACATCGAGCTGGAGTTCATCCGCGTGCAGCACAGCATTGTGGACTGCGTATTCGCGGCCATTCATACGCCCAAGGGCATCATAATTTACGCCAATGATTTCAAGATCGACCGGTCTCCGACGTTAGGCGAGCCACCAGACTTTGCCCGGCTGAGAGCCTTAGGAAAGCAAGGCGTGCTGGCGCTCATCACCGAGACCACCAATGCCACCATCTCCGGAAAGACGCCCTCCGAGAAGATAGCCAAGGACCTGGTATGGGATGTGCTCCTCGGCACGGAGGAGTCGAAATCCGGTGTCATGGTCACCACATTCTCCTCACACATTGCCCGCATCAGGGCCATAATCGAGGCCGCTCACAAGATGGGACGAAAGCCGGTGCTCTTGGGCCGCTCCATGGAAAAGTACTGGGGCACAGCGGTGAGAACGGGCTACGCGGGCCAGGGAGATGTTACCGTATTTGGCAGGCGCAAGTCGGTGGATAAAGCCCTGAAGAGGATCATGACCGAGGGCAAGGACAAGTATCTGCCCATCATGACCGGCCACCAGGGAGAGCCGGGGGCCATCTTGAGCCGGGTGGCTAATGGCGAGACCGACTATCTGGTAGAATCCGGGGACAAGGTCGTCTTCTCCGCCGGCACCATACCCCAGCCGCTTAATGTGTCCAATCGAAACACGGTAGTCACCAAGCTCAAGATGCGTGGTGGCAGGATTTACGATAACGTGCATGTCTCAGGGCATGCCTGCCGGGAAGATCACTGGGAGCTTCTGCGCATGATACAGCCGGAGCATGTCATACCCAGCCATGGAAACCTGGTCAGCCACACCAGCTATCTCATGATGGCAGAGGAGACGGGATACTCGCTGGGATCCAATTTCCATTTGGTGAGAAACGGCCAGGAGCTCTTGATCGATTAGGCAAATCGAGGAGTGGAGCGAGAATGACGAAGACGATTGCGAGAGATCTGGACAGAGAGCTGCAAATGCGAGCCGCTTTGGTGACGCAGGCCATCGAGGAGCTCTTGCCCGTAGTGCACCCGCGCCCCCTCTACGAAGCCGGTCGGCATCTGGTGGATGCGGGTGGAAAGAGGCTGCGCCCATCCATGTTGCTGCTGGCGGGAGAGGCCGTGGGCGGCGATGCGGCTGCTTTGGCTTCGGCGGGGGTTTCCATTGAGCTGATCCATAATTTCACGCTCATTCATGACGACATCATGGATAATGCCGATGTACGGCGCGGCCGTCCCGCCGTGCATAAAATCTGGGGTCTGTCGGGAGCCATTCTCGCGGGCGACACCCTCTACTCCAAAGCCTTTCAGGTGCTGGGCATGACGAAAGCCCGGCCGGATCTCACTTTGGGGGCCATGAATCTGCTCTCCAAGACCTGCACCGCCATCTGCGAAGGCCAGTGGCTGGACATGGAGTTTGAAACAAAAGAGCGCGTATCCGAGGCGCAGTACTTGGAGATGATTGAGAAGAAGACCGGAGTCCTCTACGGCGCTTCGGCAGGCATGGGGGCGCTCTTAGCCGGGGCCGCTCCCAGTGTGGTCGCCGCGCTGGACGAATTTGGCAGGCTGACCGGCATGGGCTTTCAACTGCAAGATGACGTCATAGATCTCATCACTCCCGAGAAAGTCTCAGGAAAGCGGCAAGGCGGAGACCTGATTGAGGCCAAGAAGACATTGATCATGATCCACGCCTTTGCCCACGATGTCCCTGTAAAGGTATTCGGCAAGAAGGATGCTACGGCGGAGCAGATTCAAGAGTCCATCTCCCTTCTGGAGAAGAGCGGGTCGATCGAGTACGCCAGATCCCGGGCTGAAGAGATGGTGCAAAAGGGCAAGCAGGCCCTGCAGGTTCTGCCGGACTCAAAGGCAAAAGCCACGCTACTGGAGCTGGCTGATTACATGGTCAGGAGACAGTATTAGGGGTCATTAATTATGCACAGCCATGATTTAAAAGGGCACGATTTAACCCGTCACGAGGCGGAGCACCTCCTTCATCACTGGATAGAGCATAACGAGAGCCACAGCGCCTCTTTTCGGGAGAGGGCGGCGCAGATTGCCAAGGTGAGCGAGAAGGCGGCACAGGACATCAATCAGGCAGCTGAGCTCATGGACCAGTGCACAGAGATGCTAAAAAAAGCTATGCAGGATCTTTAGGAGGAATTGGGAAAATGGAATTAGTTTACACTTACGCGATGGATAGCAGCAAAGACATGCAGAAGATGCTGGATGAGGAGTTTTGGAAGCGGCTGGGGCCCACGGTGCGCGAGTGCAAGGCCATGGGGCTGGGAAAAGAGGGCATGTGCCTCTACATCAAAGCAAGAGACGAACTGGCTGCGGAAGCCCAGAAGCTGCTCGCCGATACAGCGGCCAGGGAGCTGAAGGGCGAGGAAGGAGAGACGCTGCTCAAGGCTTTCCGGGACGAGGCGGAAGCGGCAGAGGCGGGCATGGGGGCGATGTTTGGGTAGATCATATTTATTCAAATAAAAAGTTATTAGAGCTCGTATGGGGCGAAAAGCCATCATCAGCTTCCGCCCCACTCCTGCTCTAGTAACCTCTCTCTGTCCGGGTCATGTTGTTGTAGAACTTGAACTTGTCTTTGTCCTTGTCCTGCATCAAGACATAACCGATTTTTCTGTCGTCCACATGCTCTGCATACTCCTCTTTGGCGTCATCCCGGCAAGAGGGGCAAACGCCACGGGGAATGGAGACGCAAAAGGCGCTGTTCAAAATGCCGTAACCGCGCTGGGCTGAGGTAAGAATGGTCATGTAGCCGGCGCAGTCCGGGCAGAGGCGAACTACCTCTTCCTGGTTCTCGTTGATCATGTCCGTGTCGTAGAAGACGCGCCTCTTCCGGCGGTAGAAGTCGCCCAAGCTCTCCAGCGCCTCTTCTACCAGTTCGTCCCTCTGGTCCCAGATCTTCTGCACCTGGGCTACTGTGTGCTCGATCTCCCGCACCATTCCCTCCGTCTGCACGAAGCGACCGGGCACATAGTCCGGCTCCTTGACATGAGAGTAATCGAGGCCGGCCATGGCCTGAATGATGCCCGTGTTCACATAGGGCAGAGCCGTCTCCACAGCGTAGCCTCCCTCCAGGACGCACAGGTCTGGAGCCAGCTTTTCATTGAGCCGGGCATAGCCGTTAGCTGAGAAGCGCATGTTGGCCAGGGGATCAGTGTAGTGGTTGTCCTGGCCGGCCGAGTTCAGGATCAAATCGGGCTTGAACTCATCGAGGATGGGCAGGATGAGATTGTCCAGGACGTAGTGAATGCCCTCGTCCGTGGTGCCGGGCGGCAAAGGAATGTTGAGGGTGCGGGCCAGCGCCTGCGGTCCGCCCATCTCATTTACGAAGCCCGAGCCAGGATAGAGGGTGTGGCCGTCCTGGTGGAAGGATAGGCAGAGCACATCTGGGTCATGCCAGAATATATCCTGGGTTCCGTCGCCGTGGTGCACATCGGTATCGATGACGGCAATCCTCTTGTGTCCGTACTTGGTCCTCAGGTACTCAACCATGATGGCCATGTTGTTGATGTTACAAAAACCGCGGTTGCCATGCACCACGCGCATGCTGTGGTGGCCGGGAGGGCGCACCAGCGCAAAGCCGTTTCTGATCTCTCCCTTCTCCAGGGCATCAGCCAGGGTTAGGGTGCTTCCGGCGGCGATGAGGTGCGCCTCTGTAACCTGGCTCTCCACATCGGGAACGCAGAAATGGGCGCGAGCGACGTCCTTTTTCTCGGCCAGGCGGGGCTTGTACTCCTCGATGGCAGGGAGGTCCATCAGTCCCTCCTCGAAGATCTGGTCGCGGGTGTAGAGCAGCCGCTCCTCCCGCTCCGGGTGAGTGGGCGAGATGGCCCAGTCGAAGGCGGGGAAGAATATGAGGCCCGTCTTGCCGGCCTTGCCTTTGGAGGACATCTTCAGCACCTCCCCCAGGATGGTAGAAGACCGGCAGGAATTTCCATTCGCACGTCCATCAGCCTTCCCACGGTTGACCAGCCTCTAATCATATTGAAAACCTCGCTGTAAGTAACCTCAGCCTCGCCGGCGTACTCGCCTATGCCCAGGCGCGCTGCGCGCTCGGCCAAAAGCCGCCGGGCCAGACGCTCTGCATCCTCCGGCGTCATCTTTTGGTCTGTCACCCGGCCCGTGAGGCCTTCTTCGGCAACGCTAAACTCACCTTTCTCAGTGTCGATGTGCAGGTTCAGGGTTAAGGTGGGCCGGGCCACGGCGGCCCCGATGGCGTTGGCCACGGGCGCATACTCGGGCACAATGGCGGCTGCACCCAGGCGGGCGGCAACCAGTGGCACGAGGGGAGGCGCGCCTCCGCCCACACCTACAACGCTCTGGGCGGAAAGCAGCTCTCTTTTCATGATCTCCCAGATGCGATAAGCGGGCTCCTGCTCCCACTCCCGGAACATCTCATTGACCTCAAAGACGATCTTGTCCACCACGGCATCGACGACCTTTTGGGCTGCCTCCTTGACAGTGCAGCCCATGCCCTCGGCCACGATCAGCATGGCCTTCTCAGCCTTTGCGGCGTCGCCTATGCTCGACAGGCCTAAAACCCGCAGGGCATCAGTGGGTGTGGGACACATTCCGCCCATGCAAAGCGGCGGGCCATCTCGATGCGGCCCGACTGCCAGACAGCTGGCGGAAACGGAAACGGCACTGTCGCCGCCAATGGCCAAGGACTTAACGGCAAAAGCCCGCACGTGGGTAAGAAGAGAGCCCACCCGTGCTCCTTTGGCCGAAAGTAGGGGCTTTCCAGAGAGGATGAGAGCAAGATCGGTAGTGGTGCCACCGATGTCCACGATCACGGAGGTCTGCCCCGGATCTGTCAGCGCCAAAACGCCCATAATGCTGGCGGCAGGCCCGGAGAAGATGGTCTCTACAGGCATTTGCACCGACTTTTCCAGGGGCAGAGTGCCACCGTCCGCCTTGAGGATGTAAACCGGGGCGGAGATCTTGCGCTCTTTGAGCGCTGCAGCCACGTCTTTGGCAAAACGCTCATAGCTGTCTTTGGTAGCTGCCGTGAGCATGGTTGTCGCTGCCCGGCGGGGAAAGTTGAGCTGGCCGGATACTCTATGCCCCAGCTCGATCTTGGCACCTGGCAGCGATGCGGCCAAAATCTCGCCGACCTTCAGCTCGTGAGCATGATTTCTCTGGCAGAATTTACCTATCACGGCTACGCGGGAGAGGCCCTGGTCCCGGATCTGGGAGGCGGCCTCTTTTATCTGGGGCACTTTGAGCAGGTCGATCTCTTTACCCCGGAAATCGATAGCACCGTCTAAAATGATGCTCTCGCCCAGCGCGTAGTCCCTGGGATTGGTTCCCGGCCCCGGTATGAGCACTAAAGCAACGGGATCGGTCTTGCCCTCAGCAATCATATTAGTAATCAGTGTAGTGCTCAGGACCACTCGCTCGATCTTGCCGATATCGATGTCCCGGACCAGTTCGTCTATTGCCCCAAGCAGGCAGTTCAACAGGTTATCGTGATCTGTTGGCACATATGCAGTCTTGACCACCTTATTGCCGTCCACGACAACGGCATCAGTGGTGGTGCCGCCCACATCAATTCCAATAAGCATTTTTATCTCGCCTTTCGTAAGGCCGCTAAAGACAAGAAGGTATATCGGCTTTGTGGTCTTTTTTGATTTTGATCTCGTTTCCATGCAGTCTACCATATCTGCGAGGCGCGGGGCAGTCAACTGCCATGGCCTAAAGTCTCGTGTTCGATGCATTCCTGCGCAAGCTTCTTCGGGTGAGCAATTAATGAGAGCCCAGAGGACAACCAGGATATCGATTCCGATTTCCACCGTCCCGCTACCAATGAACCTCTTGTGATCCGCAGGGATCTTATCAGATGATTTATATCTATTGCGCGTCTTGGATGTTTGCATCCTTTCAGTTTAGCTGCTGGAGGGAATCGAGGTGGATTTGAATGATCAGTCCCAGGAAGCTGTTTACGATTCTTATATTTTCCCTCCTGGCCGCATTTATTGTGACCCAGGCAGGTCTTGGCGAGTGCTATGGTCTTCCCTCTCCGGATGAGGGGGAAGAGCGAATCTTTGCTCAAAGCGCATGCGCAGGTGTCAGCAATGATCCGCCCAACCCTACCGTATTTACCATTGACGCGCAAAGAACCATTACCAAAATCGGCACATATCACTGGAACGATGCTTCCGGGGAATCGCCGGGAACAATTGGGCTGAGGGACGAGCAGGGCAAGACCTACGGCCCCTGGCAGGCCGAGGGAGAGCCGGGCCAGGGTGGCGTTCCCAATGCTTACTGGATAGTCCAATTGTCCCCTAGTGTGGATTTGCCGGCCGGGACCTATACAATTATCGACTCAAGCCCATCGACCTGGTCATATACCTACGAGAGCAATGACTGCGGACTTGCCTCAGTTATCGGTCTTAAGGACGGCAGCGGCGGCAGCGAAAAAGGAAAGTCTGCCCCATGCGCCGGAGATGCAGTAGATTATTCGCCCCGAAGTCCGACTGACCTTTACACAGCCGGGCCGGGACTGGCCCCGGGCATGTACAATATCTGGTACGGCAAAAGAACCGGCACCCAGATAGGAACGCCGGATAAATGGACTCAACTGGGGCAAAAGGAGCTTTCTAGCGGCAAGTTCTACGTCTTTGATGTGACGACAGCCAATCTGGGCGAGTCCACACCCCAGATGATCAACCCCATGCTCACCAATCCCGCCCCCGGCAGGTCTTTGGTCTGGCTGAAGCTCAGCTCGGAGGATGCTTACGTGGTCTGCTTTGACGGACCTCTGGATGGAGGCCTGCAGCTGGCCGGTGCCTGGAAGATGTCCGGACATCAGGAAGGCTTCAACGATTGGAAGGCCGACCTGAATTTAAAGAAGGACGGCACCCTGGAATGGACAGAGACTGAGGGGGCCAATGTGGGAGCCAACCGGCAGGGGACCTGGCAGTTCGACGGAACGGTCCTTACTCTGAAGTGGGTATCGCCCGGTGGCGGACAGACCTCCTGGGTATCGCGGTCTGTGGCGGAAAATTCCATATCCTCCGGTACTTACTCAGTCGAGCGGGCTCCGGGAGGGACCTGGTCTGCCATGAGGATGGCGGAGGGTTTCTAAGAGATAAGAGACACAAACCTCAATCCAGATCGGCCTTCTTGCGTTCTTCAAGGGAGGCCTCAGAATCTTTTTTTCGGGCTTTATTTGGGGATATCATCCACAAGATCGCTCAGTCCTCCTGCTGCATCAGGCAGACAACGGTGCCAGGTGTCCGATTGCCCAGAATTAGATTCGATACCCTAACCCCAATCAATCTGACCTTCCGGTCCCGTTTCAATAATGGGGAAATCAATCGCCAGGCATTGTTCTTTAAAATGACCAAGTCGTTTGTCGGAAAAGATAAGGATTTGGCGCGAGTATGCGTGTCGAAGTGCTGATACCTGACCTTTACCGTGATCGTTTTGAATTTGAAACTGTTGGCAATTACATCCTCATGGACCTCCTCTGCCAATTCATCCAGGATGCGTTCTATCAGCTCTTCGTCATCCACATCCTTCTCAAAGGTGATGTCTCGTCCTACTGATTTTGTTTCGTATTCTTCTATCAATTCACTGTGATCGACACCATTGGCGAATTCATGAAGCCTGGCCCCCCAGACCCCAAATAGCCTGGTAAGCATCTTCGGGCTGGCCTGGGCCAAATCACCTATCGTCTCAATTCCCAGCTCCTTTAGCCTGCCTTCGGTCTTGGGCCCGACACCAGGTATCTTCCTGACCTTTAAGGGAGCAAGAAATTCCAATACACCGTCTTCTTTGACTGCCGTCAAACCATAGGGTTTCCTGTGATCGGAACCAATTTTAGCCACCATTTTGCTGGGTGCAATGCCTATGGAGCAGGTCAACTTTTCTTTATCGAGAACCTCTTGCATCAGGTTCCTGGCCAGTTGCACTGCTTCATCGAAGTTTTCCACCTGGCTGGATACGTCGAGATAAGCCTCGTCTATGCCTCCCTGCTCAAATTTATCAGCATGGTTCTTTAGAATTTCCATAATACTATTTGATGCATTGATATAAAGATCGAAATGGGGCAAGAGATAAATGCCCTCCGGGCACAGCTTCCAGGCCTGGGATATGGGCATCGCCGATCTTATGCCGTACATCCTGGCTTCATAAGAGGCGCTGCTCACAACACCCCGACCTTTGCCTCCTTTGGGATCGGCTCCCACTATCACAGATTTTCCCTTCAATTCCGGATGCTCGCGAACTTCCACGGCAGGAAAGAAAGCATCTAAATCGACATGAAGGATAATTCGCATTGCAGCTCACTCTACTACCATTAAGATATTAAGATCAATTGGATTGATATCAACCCTATATGAAAAATAAAGCTTTATCTATTTGCGATGCAAGTATTGCTGGATAACGGTGAAAAAGATGAATAAAATCTTGATATCTATCCTCCTCATATCTTTGATGGGGTGCGTTCTTGCGATTAATGGGGGCGGTGTGGGTGTAGAGATGCTACCAGGAGAAGCGAGAGCTGAGAAGCTATTTGAAAAGGGAATCGGCCAGCCATGGGTAGGCGGAAATCCGCCGTCTTCCAGCATATATGATTCTATCTATTCTCAATACTTCTGGTCCTACAAAGGATCTGCTCCCAAGAAGCATATTGAGAGCCCAAAGAAGCATGTGATAGTGGACAGCACACCCACCACGGTCTATTTCAGCTATCAGATGCAAGCCATGCCATACTCTCAATACCAGAGCTATGCCACCTACACAGGAGGAAACTCCTTGTGGATACAGGGCTCTTCCAGCTGGTCCCAGTATGCCAAAGTTCCTCAGGGATCCGGTCTCTCTCTGCTGGCAACATCTTCCGCGGGAGGCAACGGGCATCTGTATGAGATAAACCCTGATGGAAAGCTATCCAAGCAAAGCTTCTACTTCTTCCCGGGGAGCAGCCAGATAGACTTCTATGCGGATAAAATTGGACAGCACGTACTGCTATTCATTATCGGCGGCCAGGTAAGCAATGCCATAGTCATAGATGTTACCGCCTCTTATCCGCCATCGTATCCGACGGCTCCAAGCTATCCGCCTGCTCAGATAATTCCACCCGCGACAACAACTCCGACCGCAACAGGAGACACACCAGTGACTATTGTCTCCCAGGGCATGAGAGGATATCAGGTATTTCTGGATGGTAATTACATAGGCAAGGAGGGAACCGGTGGAGACGCACTTGATGGAAGGTTCAGCTTCAGTGTCGTTGGTGGTCGCAGCCATGACGTCCGGGTCTACGATGGCCAGTTCAACTACCCGAAGACGATGTTCTTCACAAGAGGAGTCCAGAAGATAATCTACGTAGAGCCGGGAACAGCGGTCTATATTTAAGCCGCTATCTTCTTTTTTCTTATACTATGATCTGCAAATTAAGGGTGCAAAAAAGGTTTGTTGCATCGGGAAAGTACTTATTCCAGAAGTATACATGCTAATTGCCCAGGTCATCCAGGGATTCGATTAAAAACGATATATGTAGCAAAGGTGGATGATATAAGAGCGGGGTTAGCCAAGCTGGCCAAAGGCGCAGGACTTAAGATCCTGTCTCGCAGGAGTTCGCGGGTTCGAATCCCGTATCCCGCATAAAAACCATTCCGTGAAGGGCGATTTTTTGAAGATCGTTTTCAATCAATTTGGGCCCGGGCAATTAAAGAAGATTTGATCGGCAGATATTTGACCGACAGGTATATAGTCTGATATGCCCCTGGTGAAGAGGCTTCATTTGCATCGATTCAAAAAAATTGTTGAGATGTTTTTGCGAGCACCAATCGATTCTTTGTAAATCGATAAAAGGATACATAGGATAAATGAGATTTGGAAATGGCAGAGATGGCTTGAATATTGATCCAAGAGAGACGACCGGCGTGACCTGTTCCGATCTGGGACTTGATACCGGGGCACCTTCCCTAGAAAATGGATCCAGGCCTGCATATTCCCAGGAATGCTTGCCAGAAGCACAGGCGAAAGGCCTGCTAAGCAATCAAGGCGATATTAAAAGGATTTGATTATAATATTATTGTCACTTCGTTTTAACAAAGTAGCATTCTTCCCCAAGTGCCTCTGCAGCCGGTTGAAGTATCTATCCGCATTAAGAGACAACAGATACGACTCAACCAGTTTTTCAGATGTGAGATCCACATCAAAGGACTTCAACCAAATCAAAGATCTACACTTAGAAATTATCTAGAGGCAAGAATGTCATTTGGAAATTTAAATATCATAGATCCGCTTTGCCGAGCACTGGCTAAGGAAGGATATACCGCACCGACTCCCATACAGACGCTGGCTATACCCCATCTTTTGAATGGAAAAGACCTGATGGGCATCGCTCAGACAGGCACAGGAAAGACCGCGGCATTCGTGCTGCCCATATTGCAAAAGATATCTGAACAGCACAGGTCCGCCCTCCCCGGAGTTCCGCGCGCTCTGATTATCGCACCTACAAGAGAGCTGGCCGCACAGATAGACCAGAGCTTTGCCACATACGGCCAGTTTCTGCGATTTCGACATACTGTCATATTCGGCGGCGTTCGTCAAGGCCCCCAGGTCAAGATGCTTTCTCAAGGCGTCGATGTCCTGGTTGCCACACCCGGCCGGCTGCTCGACCTGATGAATCAGGGCTACATTATGCTCAAGGGCGTAGAGTTCTTCGTCCTGGACGAGATAGATCGGATGCTTGACATGGGTTTCGTCAAGGATATGCGCCGGATAGTCTCGGCGCTGCCGCAAAAGCATCAATCGCTTTTCTTCTCGGCCACCATGTCCCGTGAGACAGGCGAGTTTGCAGAAAAGCTACTTACTAATCCCGTACGCATCGAGGCCACTCCCCAGGCCAGCACTCTCGAGTGCATCACGCAAAGCGTTTTCTTTGTAGATCAGAATAACAAGTTTCCGCTATTGCAGGGGCTCATCATAGAGGAAGATATGGAACGCGTCCTGATTTTCTCTCGCACCAAGCACCGGGCGGATAAGATAGCTGAGGCGCTCAACAAGAACAGGATCAACGCCGATGCCATTCACGGCAACAAGTCGCAAAACCAGCGCACCAAGGCCATGCACGATTTCAAATCAGGCCGCTTGCGGGTTCTTGTGGCAACGGATATTGCAGCGAGGGGAATTGACGTTGATGAAATATCCCACGTGATCAACTTCGATCTGCCCAACGAGCCGGAGAGCTATGTCCATCGCATCGGTCGCACGGGGCGTGCCGGAGCGGATGGCAAGGCATATTCGTTTTGCGCTGCAGACGAACGCAACATCCTGCGCAGCATTGAGAGGCTGACACGGACTAAAGTAGGGGTCATGGAGCACAAGTACCATTCCGAAACGGCAAAGATGGCCGTGGGGGCCGCCGCCGAGTCTGCCAATTCTTATAGATCGAGGGCCACGGCGAGAGGTTCCAGACCGGAAAGTGCACACAAATCTGGTCCCAGAAAACCGTATCCTGTCAGAAGACGCTAGTTTAAAAAGCTGGAAAAACCCGTGAGAGGCTATTTTATACCCCAAAATAGCCGACTATTTTTTATGGCTCTCCGCTATTTCCAGTTGCTAACCTCTGTGAACTCTGTGCCTCTGTGGTTGAAAACGTCGTTAGCCACTGGTTATAACCAATGGTTTGCGGACTACCACCACAGAGACACAGAGCGCACGGAGGACTCACAGAGGACTCTATTTTTCTATTGCCCACTCGATACAGCGAGGAACCTCTTTTATTTAAAATTAAAAAACTATTTTTACGAACTTTTTATACTGTGCCAAGGATTGCTTGGTATACTCGCGGAAACGCTCGCCTCTTTATACTTTTGTATCCATTATACTCATGTACAGAGCAAGCCCAATCCACATGGAGTGGATGCCAGGAGCATCAGCGACACAGAGAACGCTCAGGTGGCGCACATCACCTTGCAGCCGGGTGAGGCCCTGAAAAAGCATATCACCCCGGTAGATGTGGTCTTCTACGTGCTGGAAGGCCGGGGCGTGGTGGAGATCGGCGAGGAGAGAACTGAAGTGGAAGCTGATACGCTGATCGAAAGCCCGGCCAAGAGGTGATCTCCGCCTGCCGGGCTGCTTTTGAGCACCTCGATGTTACCGTGGAGGATATGGTAGCTGAGGGAGACAGGGTCGCCGCCCGCTTCACAGCCCGGGGCATTCATAAGGGCGCTTTTATGGGCTTGCCGGCCACTGGCAAAAGCATAACCATGACGGGCATTGAGATCTTCCGCATTGAAAACGGCAAGATTGCACAGCTGTGGGGCGAGGCCAATCTGCTGGGACTGATGCAGCAACTGGGAATCTTGCCGCCTTTGGGGGAGCAAGGATAGGCGATCCGTGCCTCAAGGGTAAAATCGTTGAAAGCTGTACTTCAGACATCAGATAACATCGCATATCAAAAGAGACGTTGTAGAGAATCCTCATAGCACGCACTGGTTGCAGTCCTGGCAGCCGCATTTGATGTTGGAGATCTTCCATTTCAGCGCCCAGCGCTTCATGTCCTTGACGATATCGATGATCTCAAGACCGCTCTGTGTGAGTGTGTACTCGCTCTTCACTGGAAAGGATGTGCTGTCCACCCTGTTTTTGACGAGGCCTTCTTTCTCCAACTCCCGCAGGCGCGCCGAGAGTACCTTTTGGGTAATGCCGAAAAGGCAGCCCTTCAACTCGGAAAAGCGCCGGGTGTGCCCTTCACCCTTGTAAAGCTCCAGGAGAATGAGCAGCGTCCATTTTCGGGCAATGTACTTGACGGTCAGGTTTACAGTGCATCCTTCCTGCATGGTATCTTTGCAGAAACGTTCTAGGCTAAATACCTTGGTATCCTTAGTATACCATAGAGCAGGAAAAGGCAGGAAAGAACTGGAGAGCAGAGATCACATGCATGCAAATGAAAATGATAGTAGTATGAGAATTTATAAACGAAGAGCTGCCTTTAACATTTAGAGAAAAATTGAGACCAAATTAATGGCTAGAATCTAAATTGAAATAATCGAAATGGAGTATATAGAAATGGCTGCAATTGAGAAACCGGATATGTTTTGCTACCAGTGCTCCCAGACCGCCGGGGGCACAGGCTGCACCATCAAAGGAGTCTGTGGAAAGGAAGCGATCGTGGCGCGTCTGCAGGACAACCTGCTCTTCGCCATCAAAGGCATCAGCGCCTACCTTTACCACGCACGGGAATTGGGCTACACAGACCCGGAGGTAGACGCCTTCATTGAGAGGGGCTTCTTCTCCACTCTCACCAATGTCAACTTCGACCCCCAGGAGTTTCTAAATCTGGCCGTCAAGGCGGGGGAGATGAACATCAAGACCATGCAGCTGCTCAAGAAGGCGCACATCGAGACCTTCGGCGAGCCCACGCCCACGCAAGTGAAGACCGGCACCGTCAAAGGCTACGGCATTCTGGTCACGGGCCACGACATGCATGCTCTTCACAAGCTCCTAAGCCAGGTTGAGGGCACAGACGTTTTTGTCTATACCCACTCCGAGATGCTGCCCGCACACGGCTATCCGGGTCTGCGAAAGTTCAAGAACCTGGCCGGCAACCTGGGGCGAGCCTGGTTCGACCAGCGTAAGCTCTTCGCCCAGTATCCCATGGCGCTGCTGGGCACCTCCAACTGCTTCCTTATCCCGAAAGATGAGTACAAAGACCGCATGTTCACGGGCGGGCCGGTTCACCTGCCGGGGGTAAAGCACATCGACGGCTACGACTACTCCGAGGTGATCGCCAAGGCCCGCTCCTTGCCAAAGCTGCCGGATGCACCCGGCGAGTATGTGCTCACCACAGGCTTTTCCACCTCGGTCTTGCTGGGCCATGCCGCCAAGATCAAGCAGCTCGTGGAGCAGGGCAAGATCAGGAGATTCTTCCTGGTGGGCGGCTGCGACGCGCCTCTGAAAAAGTCGGATTACTACCGCGAGTTCGTGCAAAAGCTGCCTAAAGATACCGTGGTGCTCACCCTGGCATGCGGCAAATTCCGCTTCAACGACCTGGACCTGGGCGACATCGAGGGAATTCCCCGCCTCATCGATCTAGGCCAGTGCAACGATGCCATAGTGGCTCTGGAAGTGGCCCAGGCGCTAGCTGGACTATTCGGCGTAGGCGTGAACGATCTGCCCCTGACATTGGTGGTAAGCTGGATGGAACAGAAGGCGGTGGCCATTCTCTGGTCCTTGCTGGCGTTGGGAATCAAGGGCATTTACCTGGGGCCCATTGTGCCCGGCTGGATCAATGAGGATATGCTCAAGATCCTGGTGGACAAGTACGACATCAAGCTGATCAGCACACCGGATGAGGATATCAAGAAGATGATGACTTGAAAGGACTAGTACAAATTTAATTCATCTTATTTTTAAATCTTCATGGAATCCGGAAATCGTCGACCTTTCGTTGCCCAGATCCCCTTGATCAGAATTATCGTGACCTCATTTTCGGTTCCCAAAGAGTCCTTGTTAATCAAATCCAAGAAAATATGAAAACCGGGTGATGGTTCACTTCATCCCCGACCTGAAGGTAGGAGTATTCGTGACCCTCCGCGCTCCCGATGTAATTAATACTGCACAGCAGTAACTTCTCCGGGTGTGCCATCCATTCTATGAATAGGTTTCATGCTCGTGAAAGTGTCAGCAAGTGCAGTATTGTTAGTAGCCATCTTGGGCAACCACATCGCGGACGCATTAGCTCCAAAAGTCTGATTTATTTTGTCATTGAATTGCTGGACGGCTACATTATACTGCTCGACATTATTCATCAATCGTCCCAGCTTTACGCCTTCATTCACGCCATTCACGTATGCCTGCTCAACTGGGGACAAAGCCATACTCGGCAGAACGAGAGACAGAAGCATCGCTAGTGCAATAATCGATTTCATAACATAGCGATTGATTATGGTTGATATAAGGGTATTGAGCCAGCAAGATGCGTTCCTTGCTGAACTCAAATGCCCAATTGTTGTATATGTGCCAGATAGCTCTCCCTCAACTCCGTCTTATCAATGAGGTTGTAGATATCGATTGCCTCATGCCTTATATCTCCTCTAAGCTCCTTGACAAAATCGCGCGACATTCCAGACCTAATAAGGTGAGTGGTGAATCAATGGCGGCAGTTGTGAGGCGAAAAGTTATCCTCCATATGTGGTGAGTCTGCAATTTCATCCATCTCATTTTTGGCCTAATTTATTCTGGCAACATCTGATCCTTGAATCTCTTTTTGCCCATAGTTCTGGCCATTATTTTAAATAATATAAATATTTTAAGCCCCCGCACACAGTTGGCAAGATGCGCAGCATGTACCTGGGGTACGAAAAGGAGGTGAGGCGGAAGGAGGCGCTGGAGAGAGCGAAGCTCTGCGAGGCCAGGCGGGCGGTCAGCACAAGGGCCTGGAGCCGGATGGCGGCTAAGAGATACTGGCGGAGGTCTTCGGTGCCCGGCCCGGCGATGTGGGGGAGATGCAGGGCTCACAAGAAGCTGCTGGAGAAAAGATGGTGGGTTTGGATCGGAGCTTAAGAACCGCTGGTTGCTGCTATTATACCAGCATTCTCGCCCCATGTGGTCTTAGGCTTCAAACACATGTATACAGCTCACCTATCGCGCTATGAAACTGCTCAAATCTCTCTTTCAGATCCATCCCTTTTGGCGTAGTCTTATAAACAACCCGGGAGCCCTCATGGACTGCTTCAATACATTCATTTTTTATTAAATTGTCTAAATACGGATTCACCGTCAAGAAGTTCAGATTGGCCTGATACACAACCCTTGTTTTGCTCGCACCAGGCACGCATAGTTCCAGAATTTGCGATACAATTAAGTCGTTAGTTCTTCTTTTTGATGTCATCAATATATCCCTCCCAATAACCAGTTCAATATTCTATGTCACATAATCCTGGTTTTTCGCTGTTGGGGATGAGTCTGTAGATTATGCCGTTCAGATTCAGCTCCACATAGCCATCCCTTGGCAAAGCGTTGTAATTATGAGTAGCAAGGAAGAAAGCCAGGTCCTGAGAATTCATGCGCGTATCTTCGTTGCCCGAGATAAGGTTCTTCAAATCCGAAATATCTTCGCCTATGGCTGAGGCCGTGTTCATGAAGGCCATTAGGATGCAAGCGGCCATGATTGCGAGCAGATATTTCGTAATCCATCTCATAGATCATAGTACCCTCTTCAGTAATCATATAGACGATTACGTGTAGATCTGACTATAATATTGGACAGATCCGATCGAAACTATTTTACTTAATATTGATTAGTAATTGTGTAAGCTGGTCCAATAAGATTCGTCTCTGAGGTGTAATAATATAATCAAGACGCTGAGGATCTGCATCTCGGGGTGGGGCCTGAAGCTTGAGGGCCTCGGCCTCCGCACGGGGACGCATCCGCTTCTCCTTACAGCCCCCATTCTTCCCTGCGAGCCGAAGGCGCAAAGGCAGCCTTCTGCAGGGCTCTTGCATCTCCGGTTAGCCGCCGGGCGTCCCTCTTCAAGCCAAGAAAACCAGGAAGCGTTTCTCACGAGTAGATAATAGCAGCAAAATCAAGTCTCGTCGAGCGCCGGCGGGCTGTCACTTCAGGGCCTCGGATCTAAAAACAGCTTTGAAGCCTAAAAGACCTTATGAATCTCGTTTACCTTTTCCTTCAGCCCCTGCAAAGTGAGCTCAAGCTCCGCCGTGATCCTCTTCCTTGTCTCACTGCCCACCTTGATCTCGATGTCCGGCAGCACCAGCGGCTCTCTTCCTACCAGGTTCATGAAAAACTCCACCCAGTAGGGCGGCAGATACTCAGGTAGCCTCTCACCCCTCATGAGATGAAGGACGCTGGCCCAGGCCACGGGAACCACCTCCATGTTGTACCCGCCCCCGCCCAAGGCCAGCAGCCTTCCTGCAGCGTGCTGCCCGGTCAGCTCGATAATGCGCTGCACCAGATGGGTGTACCCGTTAAGAGTCATGTTCAGGGTAGTAAGGGGATCGGAGTAGTGGGTGTCCACGCCCAATTGGGCCACCACGGCCTGTGGCTCAAACCACTCAAAGAGTCTGGGCACGATCTCCTCAAAGGCGCGCAGGTATTCCTCATCCCCGGCGTACATGGGCATGGGTATGTTCACGCTGTAGCCCAATCCAGGGCCCGCGCCAAGCTCATCGATAAAACCGGTCCCTGGAAAGAGGTATAATCCCGACTCATGCAGAGAGACTGTGAGCACATCAAGATCTTCATAAAAGATCTGCTGCACCCCGTCTCCGTGATGGCCGTCGATGTCGATGTAAAGAACTCTTTCAAACCTCTCTTTCAGGACGCTGATGGCCAATGCCGGATCGTCAAAGACGCAAAAGCCCGAGGCCTGGGAGGGCATGGCGTGATGCAGGCCCCCGCCGATGTTAAAAGCGCTGCAGTCCTCGGCAATTATGCGCCGCGCTGCATCGATGCTGCTGCCTGCCAGGAGACGCGAGGCCTCGTAGATGCCGGGAAATACGGGCGTGTCATCGCTGCCCAGGCCAAAGGCCAAATCCGGCACTTCCGCCTGTACGGATGCGATATACTCCAGAGTATGCACGCGCCGCAGATCCGCAACGCTTGCAGGATGCGGCTCGACCTTGCAGGTCTGCCTATCAATTAAGCCTTCTTCCTCCATGAGCTTGTAAGCCAGCATCAAGCGAGCCGGATTGAAAGGATGCTCCGGGCCGAAATTATAAGCCTGGAATTTTTCGCTGTAATAAAGATAGATCATAATAATTGAGATAGATTCGGGAGCGGATCTATGGAAGGATCATTTGTAGCCTCTTTCAATCAGGCCATCGCTCCAGTAGTTATCGCATTTCTTGCAGTAGAAGATGGTCTCAATTACGATCTTCTTCCAGCTATCTGCATCCAGTGCCCGGCGGAGCTCCTTTTGCTCACACTCATTGCCGCATTTGGGACAATGGGGGACGTAGTGCTCTAAAACGGCCATGTCCTCATCAGCCATTACCTATTCCTCATTAATTCAGGAAGCCGGGCAGGGCAAAAAAGCTGTCGGTATCAATGCAAATTGACGCTGCTGTCAGCCGTGAGATATCGCGCTAGTCCATGATCGGAGCTATGAAGCGACATAAGCCAACGGTGAGAGGCGAGCGAGGCAGCTTTAGAACGGCTTGCCGTAAAGGGATGCTGTGTAAGATTACAGCTAGTGACTGCTTTCTAGCCCCGCCTTTAATTCCAGCTTGAGCAAGTACGGAACGTCAATCGGAAAAAAATAATGGTGGATGGAGGGTTAATCGATCACCAATCGATATGTGCGATGACTATAATATGGATAGAAAGAGTAGATTCTTCGTATTCAAGGGAAATGATGAAAGCGATAGTAGGAAAATCGAGGGAAAAAACGGAATATTTATATCTTCAAATTTGAGCCATATTAGTTTTTTGAAGGGAAGAGGAAAAAGAGGGGAGAAGAATGGGAAAAAATGAGGGATTGATGAAAGTCGTGAAAATCGTGGTCGTTGAGATTGTTTTTATCCTGATGCTTGTAGCGATGCCTGTTGGTGCTGATTCTGGACTTCCAGGCGGCATTGCGAAGATCAAAGATTGGGATCAGGCACATGAGGCTTTTAATTTTTCATTAGGGGAGGTTACTTCAGAAGGAGGGGACTTCTTCATTGCAGTAGATAGAATTTACGTTTTTGATTCACCTGGAATAATTGATATGGGGGATATACCTCTTGCTGATATAAAAGAGGCACCGGAATCTGGATACAAGGAAACGGCAAAACCAATTGAAGCACACTCTTATGTCATAAGGTCACACGGGAAGTATGGAAAGATTCGCATTGAAGACATATTCAACACGGAGGATTATGAATGGATTTCAGTTGCTGAATATGAGTTTGATTGGGTCTATCAGCCCGATGGAATGAGAAGTTTTGGAGTTGGAGAAGCTCCCGGCGAGCCAGCTACCCAGGTGCAAACTGGGACTGGTGGAGAGTATGAATGTCCTCGGGATGCTCAACAGGCTTATCAACAGTACATTGCCGCTTACAACAAGTTAACCTACCTGACTGCTGAAGGTGGGGGGGATACGCCAGAAGCGAAGGAAGCATACAAAGAATACGCTGCGATGAAGGCCTGCTACGAGAACAAGACCTCGGGAATAGGGCCATCACCCACGCTCACACTTACGCCTACATCAACCTCTGCCCCTACATCAACCCTTAATCCAGTCCCGATGCAAACACCTCAGCAGACTGGCTGCACTCAGTTTGAGGTTCCACCTAAAGGGGAATGGGCCAGAGAGTCGTGGTTCAATACCCACGTCAACGTGACTTCGGGACAGATGATTTCCATTAACGCCTCGGGAACGGTTCAACCGAGCACCAGCAGGGACTTATTTTGTGGACCCGACGGAACATTTGCGGTTGGCTATTGGCTAAAGGATTACTCATTCCGTTCGGATTGGGGGCACGGAGCACTGATCGCAAGAATCGGTGCAGCAGGAACTCCGATTTTCATTGGCAACAATACCACGTTCACCACCCCCACAGGAGGCGAGGTTTGGCTCGGCGTTAACGACATCGATCCTGGCAACAATGCCGGCGAATTTGTGGTTGAGGTGTGTCTGGGACAAGCCTCTACATCCACAGACGGTGAGCAGCAGCGCCTGTATCCTGTGGCTGACGGGGACGTATATGCTTACTCGTACCTCAACTGGAACTGGGCTAACTGGGGCATGTACAAAACTATGGGCGCCGGTTGGCACCCTGTGGGTGGAGAAAGGCGCGCATACCTGAGATTTGACCTGCCGGCCGGTCTTGACATCAGCCGCGCTGTTCTCAAGCTTTACCAGTACCAAAATGCGGGCCCTGTTCACACCCTCGGTGTGTACAGAGTAAAAAGCTCGTGGGACGAGGGCACCGACACTTATCATTCGGGTGAAGTGGAAGAAAAAGCGGCACCTGGCGAATTATGCTGGATGCAACAACCGTCTTTCGACCCCGTTCCTGTAGCGACTTTCACTTCAGCAACTACGGTGCCAACATGGATAGAAGTGGACATCACGTCGCTGGTGCAGCAATGGCAAGACGGCACTCGCAACTATGGCCTGGTGGTCAAGACAACCAATGAGCACCCTACATCGAGCGATCCTGAGGCTAAGTCCGGGTTCTATACAAAGGAACATCCAGATCACGCGAACCGCCCGGTCCTGGAGTTATCACTTACAACGCAGGCACAGCAATCGAGAATATCGGATTTACGGGGAACTCTTAACACCGATAATGACTGCAACTTGTACGTTGCTGACTGGGGAGATAACCAAGTGAAAATGATCAATCCTGATGGAAGCGCTAGCTCCTACACAAGTGGAATTGATCGACCCCGCTACCAAATATTTGACCAAGCCGGGAACTTATATATGGGCTCCTTTGACGGAAATATCTACCAGGTCTCGGCTTCTGGGAAAAAGACAGTCGTTGCAAGTGGGATCTGGAGCCCACAGGGTATGGGTTTCGACAGTGATGGCAATCTCTACGTGGCTGGGGGCTACGATGGAAAGATACACCGCATAGCACCCGATGGATCCAAGACCGCCACGGATTCCGGTTTCACTTATCCCAAGCATCTGGCAGTAAAAACTGATGGAAACGTATACGTAGTCGGTAACAGTGGGACTATTGTCCTCAGGATTACTCCAGGGGGAGATAAAGCAAACTTGGTGGATATTAACGAGACCATATTAGGTATGGCAACGGACGGCGAGTACCTTTACGTATCACACTCGGATAAAATCTCCAGGATAGATTCCTTCGGACAGGTCACCCAAATCGCAACCGATCTCGATCAACCCAGCAGCCTGACAGTGTGCAGCGGCAACGTTTTTGTCACGGTAAGGGATGGAATTGTGAAGATGTAGATTTCTGATGAGACAAAAACCGGGACCTTTGATTTGACCGGTGCCCGAGGGGTGAGAGATAATGGAGGATGGCAGCCTACGGGCGGAGCCATATGTCGTGGCTGAAGATGTCTATGCTTTGGCTTCGCATGTAGGGTGCGGCGGAGTGACCCGGTACACCGAGGTGCTTCGGGCCGGATGTATCGTCTCATATTGGAATCGCTAATTGAGAAATGAACATTAGGACGACGCAGTTTTAAGCCAAAGATCTGGCCTCATAACTTGCTCATGAGGTGGCGATAGAACATGAAGGATGTAGAGGCCGACACGAAAGGACAGGTTCGATACCTGGGCACTGGACGCTCGGAAGGTACGATACCGTTGTGCTATTTGAAGCCCCAAATGAAAAAGTAGCGATGAATATGGCCTTTAAAAAGAGCGGACCGGATGGATATAGAGATTCTCGTGGCCGTACCAGCAGAAGAAGGTAGTCCTGCTGGACCGGCCTAACCCTGGTTTTTGATGCATTCTAGAATGACTCAAAATGGTGCGATACCAGCGACCGCGCAGCCCACCAGGAATCCAAAAATAACTCCGGAATTGAGGAAGGGCAGTCCCGCCTGGGGCCGATCCCGCGAGGTGGTCATCAGGAGCAGAAAGCCAAGGTAGGTGCCAAGCATGGCTCCTATTGCCGGAAAATTTACGCCGAAAAAGCCGCCGGCAGGAAGCGAGGTGTAAGCCGATATAACCAGAATGGTGGGTATGATGGCGTCCCCCAGGCCCAGGAAGAAGGCTCCCCTCTTGCCGCTCGTCTGGCTGCCGCCAGCATTCTCCGCCTGATCGCTGCCGCTTGGAGTTGAAACTGGAGCCGGATCCTTCCGGAAGCTGTAGCTGCGGCTCCTCGGCACCACAAAGAGCAGAGGAGCTTTTATCTTTATCACGCCCTCCGCCAAAGAGACCATATGGCGGGTTTTGTAGACGGAGAGAGCATCGTAGACTGCCAGGATGATTAACAGCAAGAGAGTGGGAAGAATTGTCATGCTCACTCCGAATAGCGAGCTGATGCCGGCGCAGACGGCAATGCCGAAGGCGTCGATGACATACCACTCCGGATAGTAGCGAAGCAGAAGAAGCACGGCAGCTGTGGGCAGCAGCGCCAGCCAGGGAGACAGGAAGGCCACCATCAGATAATAGATGCTTGCGGCAATTGATAATTGTATAAATCCGGAGACAACCCAGCTCTTCTTCTTTCTTATGGCCAGGAGAAGAAGAGCCGTGAAGACCAGGATGAGAAGCATATAGACGACGGGATTCGAGGCTGATGTGGGATCCTCAAAGACCCTGTAGTCGCTGGCAGAGATGGCTGGTGTGACAGCCAGAGCCAAAATCTGAACGGCCACCACGAAGAGCAGCATGATCAGAACCGGAATCCTTGAACTCTCGGACATATATCTCGCGCCGCTCAAAGCTCCTGGCTTTTCTCTCCATTCTCATCATTCTTCTTTTTCTCTTCCAGGAGCTGCAGGTAGGAGCTTCTAATCGACTCGTTAAGACCCAGTCGGCTTAATATGGATAGAACCTTCTGCCTCTGCCCCTCATAGTCGCCCTCCCCCTCTGCCTCTACCTCAACAAAGCGGCCCAGCCCCTCCACGTCGTCTAAAGCCAGAATGACCCCGTCATATGAATATTTTGTCCTGCGCTTTCTCACCTGGGCAGAGAGCATAAATCCCAAAGCCAGGAGGATCTGCTCCATCTGCAGAGGATCGTCGATTTTCACCGTCCTTTCCAGGCGCGATTTGGTGGTTTGGTCAAGCTTGGGCCCCTTGTAAGTCAGACGCGCTCCCTCTTCCTTGATGCGGATACGCAGGGCCTCATCGCTGACTATAAAGTCACGCAAAGGCGAATTGAAATAAAGGTCCTGGTGGTTTTCCACCACCAGCAATTTGGCCCCCAGGGCGGCGATCTTCTCGACAATGTCCTCTGGGGCACGGGCCTTGACCTCGACCTCGATCATCTTCGAACCAGCACTGTGGCATTATCCAGGCGCAGGATATCTACGGCCTCGCCTGCAGAAAGACTCTCCACGACAATCTCTGCGGCCTCTGGTGGGACCTCGATGATCTCGCCCTCCACAGGGACCGCGATTGTTCCGGCGGCTTTCTGGCCGGCAACCAGGGCCGGGTCCATGCCGCCCAGGGCATTTATGATCTTGCCGCTTCTGTCCTTGAACCTGGGCCCTATTATCTTCATCTGCGGCTTGACGGCCACAGGCTTCATCTCGATCATGGGGCTTCCCGTACGGCTATCGACTTGCGAGTTAGCCACGCCGACGAGATCAAAGGTCTCCAGGGCCAGATCGGAATATACTACTATACCAGGCAGAGGCGAATTGAGGGCCATGCCTTTCTCTGCCTTGTAGCGGCGCAGCGCTGCGGCAATTTCTTTTATAGCCAGTCCTGCCGTATCGATCTCTATGCCGAAGGGCTCTGGCCAGCTCTGCGCATGCACGCTCTTTCCCGTGAGGGTGTGGTGAATCTCCTCGGAGATAAAGGGTGTGAAAGGCGCCATGAGTTTGGAGAGCGTCTCTAGAGCCGTGTAAAGGGTATTTTGGGCGGCCCTTTTTTCCGGCCCGTCCGGCCCGTAGAGACGGGCCTTGACCAGTTCTATGTAATTGTCGGCCAGGACCTCCCAGGCAAAGCCGCGAATGGCCTTCATGGTCTCATCAAACTGGAAAGCGTCCATGGCAATGGTAGCCTTCATGATGAGCGAATCCAGCTCCCCCAGGAGCCAGCGGTCCACTTGACCGGGAACGGCATCAACTCTGGCAATCAAGGGCAAAGAGAAGCGATAGATCGACCAGAGCTTCTGCTGGAAGCGACTGGCTGCTGTGATCTCCTTCCACTGGAACATGATGTCATTTCCAGGGGACCCGCCCATGGCCCCCCACTGGCGGAGCGCATCGGCGCCATTGGTCAGGAAGACCTCCTCGGGGCGTATGAAGTTGTTCAGGGACTTGGACATCTTGTGCCCGTCCTCGCCCAGAGCCATGCCGTTGACGAGAATGGTATCCCAGGGCTTGACGCCCTCCAGGGATTTCGTGCGCAAAATGGTGTAAAAAGCCCAGGTGCGGATGATGTCATGCCCCTGCGGTCTTAGCTGCGTGGGCATGCGCAGATCCTTTCCCTTTCGATCCGGCCAGCCCGCCACGGCTAAGGCGGAGATGGAGCTGTCCATCCAGGTGTCCAGGACATCCTGCTCCGGGATGAAATCGTCGCTTCCACACTTGCATTTCTCGGGCGGATGAGTCTGGTTGGGGTCCAATGGAAGCCACTCTTCCCGAGCGACTTTTATCTCCTGGCATTGGCGGCAATACCAGACGGGTATGGGCGTGGCAAAGATCCTCTGCCGGGAGATGCACCAGTCCCATTCCACAGAGTCGGCCCAGTTCTTGAGCCGGACCTGCATGTGGGGAGGTACCCAATCGATCTCATCGGCCGTCTTCTTGATCTCTTCTGAATTGATTTTGACAAACCACTGCCGCTCAGATAAAATCTCAATGGGCGCCTTGCACCGCCAGCAGAGGCCCACATTCTGCTCCAGTGGCTCCTGCTTGAAGATTATCCCTTCATTTATCATATCCTGGGTGATCTTATTCTTGGCCTCGGTCACGGATAGGCCCGCGTAGGGCCCGGCAATGGCCGTCAGCACTCCCTCGCGATCTATGGCCTGGCGCAAAGGAAGGTGATGCTCCATCCACCATCTCACATCCTGCCTATCACCGAAAGTGCAGATCATGACAATCCCCGTTCCAAAGCTCGTATCCACCACAGGATCAGCCAGCACGGGAACTTCGTAATTGAATATGGGAACCAAGACATTCTTGCCGATATATTGGCGGTAGCGCTCATCATCGGGATTCACAGCTACGGCCACGCAGGCAGGCAGAAGCTCTGGCCGGGAGGTGGCGATCTGCATCTCGCCGTCCTGTGCAGAAAAACGCATGTAATTTAGAGTCGTGGTGCGAGAATCGTATTCCACTTCAGCAAAGGCTATGGCCGTGCCGCAGCGGGGACACCAGTTGACGGGATGGTTCGCCCGGTAGATCTGGCCGCTCTGGTACATGCGCACGAAGGAGGTTTGCGTCTTGACATAGTACTCCGGCTTCATGGTTACGTACTCATTGGACCAGTCTATGGATAGGCCGAGGCGTCCCATGGACAGATGAAACCGCTCGATGGCCTCAAAAGTCAGCTTCTCACACAGCCGCCGAAACTCTTCTCGAGGAACCTGGTTCTTTGTGATATGGTTTAGCTGTTCTACCTTTACCTCGGTAGGAAGCCCGTGGCAGTCCCAGCCCTGCGGGAACATGACATTATAGCCTCGCATGCGCTTGTAGCGAGCCACGTAGTCGATGTAACACCAGTTAAGAGCGTTTCCGATATGGAAGTCTCCCGTAGGGTAGGGTGGAGGTGTGTCAATGATGTATTGCGGTTTTTTCGATTCCCAATCGAAGTGATAAATTGAACTGTCCCAACTCTGCACCCATTTCTCTTCCACTTGACTAAAGTTGTACTCCTTGGAGACCTCGCTCATCAGAATGCTCCTGCTCTTTGGCTGCATGAGCAGTTGAACACAATGTTAATAGGATTATCGGTAGACCAATAGCAATATGCAACTCCTGATCTATCATGCAGATCAATGCGACCCCAGGAAATGCTCAGGCAAAAAGCTGGCTCGCTTCGATCTGGTTCGCTTAACCCGTCATATAAACCAGCTCCGGCCTTTCCTGGTGTTAAGTCCCTTTTCAGAAAAGGCGCTCTCCCCAGAGGACAAAGGGGCAAGAGGACTTGCCGCCCTGGACTGCAGCTGGGCCCAGGCAGAGGAGGTCTTCTTGCGCTTTAAGCTAATGGAGAGGGCACTGCCATTCCTGGTGGCCGCCAATCCCGTAAACTATGGAAAACCCTTCAAGCTCTCCACTGTGGAGGCACTGGCTGCGGGGCTCATCATCTTAGGAGAGAGAGAGCAGGCTGAATTGATACTCTCCAAGTTCAACTGGGGGCATGTCTTTTTAAAACTCAACCAGGAGCCGTTGCAGGAGTACGCCGCAGCAAAAAACTCAGCTGAGGTGGTGAAAATTCAGGAGGCATATTTATCGGGATAAAAAAATTCGAGCGAGAGGTCGCCATAATCAGAAAACGCATATGAATTGGCTGATCACGGTGCATCATTTTGGAGAAGAATATGGTGCATTTTGTCCCTCTTCGTCTCCAGATATCTTCTATTGACATTATTGGGCTCAGTCTCAAGAGCAACGCGCTCTACGATCTTCAGGCCGTAGCCTTCCAGGCCAATCACCTTGCGAGGATTGTTGGTCAAGAGACGAATCTCTTTTATGCCCAGATCGACTAAAATCTGGGCTCCAATGCCGTAATCTCGAAGATCGGCCGGGTAGCCCAGTTCGTTATTGGCCTCAACCGTATCCGAGCCGGCATCCTGCAGGGCATAGGCGCGAAGCTTATTGGCAAGGCCAATGCCCCTGCCCTCCTGGCGCATGTAAAGAAATACTCCATTTCCATTCTCACTGATGAGATGCAAAGCCTTGCGAAGCTGCTCGCCGCAATCGCAACGCTGGGAGGAGAAGACATCTCCGGTGAGGCACTCCGAATGCACCCGGACCAGGGCATCCGGGGCTGCGGGATCACCGGACACGAAGGCGACGTGACACTGTCTGTCCAAAATGGACTCATAGCCTATCGCCCTAAAGTATCCGTACTCGGTGGGCATGCTCACATCCGAGACCTTGCGAATTAGCTTCTCGCGCTGCATGCGGTAGCTGATGAGGCTCTCGATGGTCACCATTTTAAGGTTGTTTTGCTCTGCAAAGACCTCCAGCTCAGGCAGTCTGGCCATGCTGCCGTCATCATTCATGATCTCACAGATGACTCCCGCTGGATTTAGGCCCGCAAGCCGGGCCAGGTCCACGCAGGCCTCGGTATGGCCGGTGCGCCGCAAGACGCCTCCCTCTTTGGCCTGCAAGGGAAAGAGATGGCCGGGAGTGACAATATCGCTTCGCCTCGTTTTGGGGTCGATTAGCGTTTGCACTGTCGTGGCTCGATCAAAAGCGGAGATACCTGTGGTGGTGTTGGCCCTGGCATCCACGGATACCGTAAATGCCGTGCCCATGGATTCCGTATTCTGGGCAGTCATGAGGGGAAGGTCAAGCTCCCGCAACCTTTCCGCTGTCATGGGCATGCAGATCAGGCCGCGAGCAAAGCGAGCCATGAAGTTGATGGCATCAGGCGTCACCTTTTCCGCGGCCATCATCAGGTCGCCCTCGTTCTCTCGGTTCTCATCGTCCAATACTATGATGAAGCGGCCCGACTGGATATCTAAAATCGCATCTTCTACAGAACAAAATGGCATATAAGACGATAAGCAGTACTGCCGGATACTTAAGAGTTTTTATAGAATGATCCAAAATCCGGGCTAATAGTCGTCTCCGTTCGTTCGTCCTCTGCGTGCTCTGCGACTCTGCGGTTTTTTTCGGTAATCCCCTGGGTTTGATTTTTCAGCTACGAATAATTAACCGCAGAGACGCAGAGGTCGCAGAGACGTGAAATTACCATATTGGAGCCCCTGAACAATTACTTCCAGACACCTGCAAGCTTTGCGCTGCAATTGCTGCAATGCCCATCGATCACGCAATTTCTCATGATGCTGTATCCCATCCGTTCAATCTGTTCCTCTTTGCAGACGGGGCAGATGGTATTCTCGCTCTCGCCTGGAATGTTCCCGACGTAGACGTACTGAAGTCCCGCCTTGCGGCCGGCCTGCAGGCCCCTGCGAAGCGACTCTATCCCTGTCCGGGGAACATCTTTCATCTTATGCATGGGATAGAAGGCAGAGATATGCCAGGGCATATCCGGACTCACCCCAGCCAGAAACTCGGCCAGATCCTTTAGCACCGCCTCGGAATCGTTATACCCGGGAATGAGGAGAGTTGTGACCTCTACCCAGACGCCCCTCTTTTGGAACAGATCGATGTTGTGCTCCACAGGCTCGAATTTTGCTCCGCAGACCTTGCGGTAGAATTGATCATCACCCTTCAGGTCGATGTTTATGCCGTCCAAAATGGGCGCGATCTTTTGCGCGGCCTCTTCGCCCATGTAGCCGTTGCTGACAAAGACATTCTTCAGGCCCACCTCGTGGGCCAGTGCTGCCACATCAAAGGCGTACTCGAAGAAGATGGTGGGCTCGGAATAGGTGTAGGCTATGGACTGGCAGCCGAGAGCATTAGCATTCGCAACTACACTCTCTGGGCTTACGAATTCTCCCGGAATCTGGCCGGTTTCCCGAGGCAGTTGAGAGATGTCCGCATTCTGGCAGTGCAGGCAGCGAAAGTTGCAGCCTACCGTAGCTATAGAATAGGCGAGGCTTCCCGGCAGAAAATGAAAGAAGGGCTTCTTCTCAATGGGATCGGCATTGGCGGCCACCAGGCTTCCATATACCAGGGTAATCAGCTTTCCATTCCGGTTTTCCCGCACGCCGCAGATACCCCTCTTGCCGGGACGGATAAGGCATTGCTGGTGACAAAGACTGCACTCTACGTCGCCATCCAGATTTTCCCAGAACTGGGCCTCTCTAATCGTCTCTGAAGCCATAAATAAACACCAGAGTATTCAAGGCACTCATAATATGTATAACAATGGAGTACAAAACTAAATATCAATATTGGATTGAAAAAATGTCTTTGGGGGCAAAATGCCCTTTTACTCTTTTCTGCTCAGAACCAGGCTTGCGACTGCTAAGAGACCGGCGATGGCAAATACGCCCTCGAATCCGGGTGTAGCCTTCTCGGCTGCCTTAGTAGCCTCGGTAGCAGTTTCTTTAACCTTCTCTTCTGCCTTGGTAGCAGCTTGCTCGAGCTTCTCTTTTGCCACGACAGCGCTCTCGTTGACTTTCTCTTCAGCAACAGCGGCCGCAGCGGTTACAGCCTCAGCGGCATGCTCTTCAGCAACAGCGGCCACAGCGGTTACAGCCTCAGTGGCATGCTCTTCAGCATTTGCAGCCATAGTCGCTGTGAGGAGCATCATCAGCGCTACAAGCATAATCGATACTAGCTTCATTATTGTTTAGACCTCCTATCCTTTGCTCATCCTGATCATCCGTGAAAATATCTATGAAGCAACAATCCAAAACAGGACA
>Ga0351898_1004_pt1 | contig 90524 bp, 92 predicted proteins | sample BONcelHT113001C5_FD_206873 | JGI IMG/M metagenome (GOLD analysis project Ga0351898, IMG submission 206873) | Enriched cells from coal bed in the Powder River Basin, Montana, United States - BONCAT cells T11 rep1 HSBNCT.T11.300.1.C5 ...
TATCTCGTTCACAGCACGTCGGCTCTTGACGCGGGATTTTGCTGAGATTTTACAGCAAAGCGGGCACGCTACCGATTTTAGCGTCTCAAATCGAGTTGTGAATTTAGAAAAAAGTTAAATATGCCAATTCAACTGCATAACTCCTAATTATATAAAATTATTGATTCTATCATCATAATCGCCATCACTAAATAGCATCATCACCTGCACCATACCTACCTAATTATCTTAAGTTCATAGAAACGTATGCTTCTGAAGGTGTCTGCAATGGACGAGTCCGATCTGAGAGCGCAGCTGGGAGATCTCTTTCGATCTCAGCTTCTGGCAGTTCTGGCCACGCAAGGCCCGGATGGGCCCTATGCTAGCCTGGTGGCCTTTGCCTCCAGCGAGGATCTGCGATATCTGATATTCGCTACATCGCGCTCTACCCGCAAGTTCGCCAAGCTCTCTGCCGATGCACGAGCCGCCATGCTCATCGATCGGCGCAGCAACCAGCTATCCGATTTCTGCAATGCGGTTGCAGTAACGGTTTTGGGAAATGTGGAAGAGGTTGAAGAAAAGGACAGGACGGCCACACAGAGCCTTTACCTTGCCAAGCACCCCCATCTGGCCGGCTTCCTCAGATCGGAAAACTGCGCCCTCATGCGGCTTTTGGTAAAGAAATACATATTTGTAAGCAATTTTCAGCAGGTAGTGGAGATGAACCTCGATGAAGCTGGCTCTTCCCATAAATCAAGTCGATAGCAGCCTTCTCTTCGGGGGAAAGGCCTATTCTCTGGCCATAATGGCCAAGAGCGGCTTTAGAGTCCCGCAGGCGGTCTGCATCAGCACCAAAGCCTACGACCGCTACGTCGATTCCACTGGTCTAAGGGGCCGCATAATGCTGGAGCTGGGCAGAAAAAGGCTGGAGGATATGCGCTGGGAGGAGATTTGGGATGCATCATTACGCATAAGAAATATCTTTGCCGGCACACCTATGCCCGAAGACCTGGAGACAGAACTGCGCTGCGGCCTCTTGCCCCTGGCAGATAAAGAGGTAGTAATAAGATCATCAGCCCTGGGCGAAGACTCTGCCAAAACCTCCTTTGCCGGAATTCATGAATCCTATGTCAACATCCGCAGCTTGGACTCCATCTTGAAGCATGTCAAGCTGGTCTGGGCCTCACTTTGGTCGGATGCGGCCATACTCTACCGCCGGGAACTGGATCTGGATGTAGAGAAGAGCAGCATGGCCGTCCTGGTGCAGGAGATCGTTGTCGGGAACAGATCCGGGGTGGCCTTCAGCCAAAGCCCGAGCGACCCGAAAAAAACCATGATAGAAGCGGTCTTTGGCTTGAACCAGGGACTGGTGGACGGAACAGTCGAGCCGGATCGCTGGACTGTGGACCGGAAGCGAGGCGCGATATGCGAGCACCACGCCCCAAAAAGAGAGACTGCGGTTATGCCCTCTGCAGAAGGCGTGAATCTGGAGTCGCTCTCTCCCGAGATGGCAGATAGGCCGCCTCTGAGCGACGGCGAGGTAGCAGAAGTCTTTTCCCTGGCTTGCCGGGCCGAGAGTCTATTTGGTCTGCCCCAGGACATAGAATGGACAGTGCGAGCGAATGAGATCTATATGCTGCAATCCCGGCCCATAACTACTATTGAAAAAGACGAAAGAACCGGGTACATGGCCCTGCGCCGATCCCTGAAGAATCTGCAAAGCCTTCGAAAACTGATTGAGCAGGAGATAATTCCGGGCATGAACTTAGAGACAGCAGAGCTTGCGACCATGGATATTGCCGGACTCTCGGACCTGCTGCTCGCCCAGGAGATTGAGAGGAGGGCAGCCATTTTTCAGAAATGGCACGATATTTACTGGCAGGAGCTGATCCCCTTTGCCCATGGGGCCAGGCTCTTTGGCAGATTCTACAATGATGCCTTGCAGCCCTCCGATCCCTATGAATTTCTTGACCTTTTAGCCGGCTCGGATATGATGAGCCTGAAAAGAAATAAATGGCTGCAAGAGACAGCCGGCCGGCTGAGAAATGATCCATATCTGGCAAAAAGGCTGGAGAGGGGCGAAGGCGGAGAGGAGATCGGCCTTGATGGCTTTTTAGATGAATATGCGCTTCTTGCCGAAGCCCGTCCGGGCGTGATCCGCGTTCTTCGGGAGATGGCCAAAAACCTCCCCAGAAAGCAGAAGGACTTTAGCAGGAGTGATCTTGAGGAGCAATTTTTGTCCCACTTCTCAGGAGATGAAAGGAGCGAGGCCCGGGAGATCCTGAATCTGGGAAAAGCCAGCTACAAAATGAGAGATGACGATAACATCTTCCTGGGGCGAATCGAAGCTCAGCTTGAGTCTGCAATGCAGCAGGCAAGGCAGAGACTCAAGGCCCGCGGCCTGCCAGGAGAGAGTGTGGCATGGGAGGAAGCAGTAAAGGCTTTGAAAGATCCAGGATACATTCCCATAGCCAGCCCTAAAGCAGACAAAAAACCGCCCAGGGTGCTGGCCAGGCAGATAGTCGGCCAGCCGGCTGGGCCCGGCGTCGGGACAGGAAGGGCCAGAGTGGTCAAAGCTGCCCAGGATCTCTTTGATTTCAAATCGGAAGAGGTCTTGGTCTGCGACTCATTGGATCCCACCATGACCTTTGTGGTTCCACTGGCCAGCGCCATTGTGGAGCGAAGGGGTGGAATGCTGGTTCATGGATCTATCATCGCCCGAGAGTATGAGATACCGTGCGTGACCGGCGTTCTGGGTGCCACAGAGCAGATTCGAACAGGAGATTGGCTGACCGTGGACGGCACCTTGGGCATAGTGACCATTGAGCGCAGGGGCTGAGGCAGGAGCAGTAGAGCCGTCACGAGGCGCCGATGCCATTGGCCGCCTTCTCCTGTCGGATCATATAATAGAGCACGAAAAGAACGCAGATATTGCCCGCTAATCCCAAGATAGCGAGAAACTGAATCCTGTAAAAGAGGAATACCTGCACCAGAAAGATCTGCACCAGGACGGCGTCCTTGAAGAGCAGGTAGGACTGCAACCTACTGCTTTTTATCTTTATGGCGGCGGCGACCACCAGGGCTGCTGCCAGTGTGGCCGAGAGAAGGCCGGCCAGATCGAAGAGAGAGAGCGAGGGGAAGATGGTATGCAGATCCACCATCCATTCCAGCTTAACATAGAGCAAAAAGAAGCCCAGACCCAGGGCGAAGAGCGATTGCAGGATAAAGAAAGCAATCACCGCCTTCACAAACCAGGTTTTTTGCACCAGTTTTCGGTAAATCCTTCTGCCGCGATACTTGGCAGCAGTGTAGATATCGGGCTTTGGGACGGGCACAGACTGCGTAGCGTAAAGCAGCTCTCGTAGGGCTCTTGTCACCGGATCAGAGGGAGAGCATTCTTTGAGCAGGTCCAGCGCCCGTCTTCTCTCCCGGTGATCCAGGTCTTCCAGGACCACCTCTTTGGCGATCTCCAGAACATTGATCAGCTTCTCTTGCTCGCAGAGCCGGGGCTTATTGAAAAAGTTCTCTATGACCAGGTAAAGCAGAATGAATACTACATAAATCAGGGAAACGGTGGGCTGGTAGAAGTAGTCGTTGTCTCCTGTGATGAACTTACCCAGCTCGTCTATGAAAGCTCCAAATCCAAAGCCACCCAGGACGGCCACCAGATAGTAGGCAGATTTGTTGATGTAAGCGAGAGCAATGACCAGGGCGATCATCATGAACACCCCACCCAAAAGGACGTGGGCGATGTGCAAATTGCCCGGGCTGAGGGAGGGATAGCCGGTTAAGGCCAAAAAGAAGCGTATGCCTAAAACGGAAAAGACGGCTGTTACAAAGAAAAGCTCCAGCAGGCTCGTAGCTTCCAGATTGCGCATTAAGTGGCGGCCAAATAGCTTCATCCGAGATCTCCCAATCCCGTCCAGGTTGCAGATGCAGTATTGCTATCTGCGGGTCGGATCTGTCCAACAGTTATGATTATAAAAAATATCTTTTAAGCTTCCTCAACCGGATAGTAGTACTCGCCCTGCTCCTTTTGCGTTCTGTCCAGCCTTGACTCCGGCTTGTTGACGCGTGGCCGCCTCGTCTCCTCATCGCGCCGGAAGGTGATGTTGATGGCTTTGAGAAAGGCGTTCATGCCCTCGCGCATCTCCAGAGGCGTATGAGCAATGCCCAATGTGCCGGGCGTGCCCTCGAAGACCATCAGCCTCTCCGCGAGCAGATCGATGAGATAGATGTCATGGTCCACAACCAGCACCGTCTTCTCCGAGGACTCGGCAAAGCGCCTCATGACCTTGGCCGCCAGCATCCTCTGTTCAACATCCAGATGGGCGGAGGGCTCATCCAGAAGATAGAGGTCCGCCTCGCGGCTGAGGCAGGCGGTTATGGCCACGCGCTGCAGTTCCCCACCGGATAGCTCTGTCAAGGCCTGATCCATTAACGGCTCCAGGCCCATGGGCTTTAAAATCTCTGTCTGATAGAAGCTGGTATCAAAGTCATGAGTCACGCTGCGCAGAAGGCCCTGCACAGTTACATCGGATTCGGCTTTCAGGTACTGGGGCTTGTAGGATACTTTGAGCCGGCTGTCGAAGCTACCATCAGTCGGCTTTTCCACGCCCGCCAGGACCTTGATGTAGGTACTCTTGCCGATGCCGTTCGGACCCAGGATGCCTACCACTTCACCGCGACGAATGATGCCGGGCTCCGCCACCAATCGGAAGGAGGAATACTGCACGTCAAAGGCCCCATAGGCGATGAGCGAGGGAATCTCCTTGTCGATCCGAGGAGCATGCACATCAAAACGGATGGATGTATCCCGGAAGCGCACATTCTCCTCAGGGAGGTTGCCGCGCAGGTACTGGTTGATGCCCACCCTCACCCCTTTGGTCCGGGTTATGACGCCGTAGGCTCCAGGCATGCCGTAAATGAGATGAACGTTTTCTGCCAGAAGGTCAAGCAGGGCCAGGTCATGTTCCACCACCATGACCGCCTTATCCTTGGCCAGGTTCTGCAAGATGCGAGCCACGTTGATGCGCTGGTAAATATCCAAAAAGGGGCTGATCTCATCAAAGAAATAGAAATTCGCGTCGCGCGCTGCCGTGGCCGCGATGGCCACTCTCTGCAGCTCTCCACCAGAGAGACTTGATATCTCCCGGTCCATGAACTTGCCTATAGAGAGCTTCTCCACCAGATCGGCGAGAACACCCCGTTCGTCCGTTTTTTCCAAGAGACCGCTAACAGGCCCTGAAAAACTATTGGGTATGCGATCCACATACTGAGGCTTGTAGGATGTCTTGACGCCCTTATCGGCTACCTTTTTCAGATAATCTCCCAGGGCGCTGCCGGCAAACCTCTGAAAAACATCATCCCAGGAGGCATTCTTTCCTAAATTAGGTCGCAGGATGCCGGAGAGTATGGATACGGCTGTACTCTTTCCTATGCCGTTGGGGCCCAACAGGCCGGTGACCCGGCCTTCAACCGGCACGGGCAGACCGTAAAGCGCAAAGCCATTCTGACCGTATCTGTGCACCGGGTCCTCCATCTCTTCCGGCAGGTTGGTGATAGTAATAGCCCCAAAGGGGCATTTGCGCACACAAATACCGCAGCCCACGCAGAGGTTCTCGGTGATGAGGGGCTTGCTGTCCACAAAGACAATGGTCTCGTCGCCCGTGCGCACTGGCGGGCAGAAGTACTCGCATTCCTTGGAACATTTACGGGGCTGGCAGCGATCGCGGTTGATGATGGCAATTCTCATGGTTTACCTCAGTTGAGAAGAAGCGTCCAGGCAACCAGCCAGAAGTCGACTACCATGAACTCCACATAGAACCAGTCTTTGGTCTTGAAGCTTGCTGCATCTATATTCAGGAATGTATAGGTATACTTTTGAATGATGTAGGTAAGCAGTATTACAGACAGCATCACGAAATGCCAGGGATAAGGAGCGATTGCCTCGCCGGCATAATAGCAGGCAAAGCCCGCCACGGTTCCCAGGATGGAAGGATACACAGTCTTGGTTATTCCATCAATGCGATCCTTTCTGCGTTCGGCTGCGCTCTTGGGCTTGACCTTGGGCGGTAGCTTGGCTACCTTTTCGCCCGGTTTTTCCTGGGTAGTCGCGAGCCTCTGGTCTTCCTTATTGCCAGCCTTTTTTTCTTTCTTGGCCATCCAACTCTTGGATTTCATTATATGATAATAGCGTTTTGGTCCGGGAAAAGTCCAAGTACTATAACTTTCAAGAGCCTTCGCATGTGTATGTCGTAGCGGACGCCTCGGTATTCATATGGGGCAAAAGGCCAGCGGGAGAGCTGATCACCGTCCCGGCAGTTGAAGCGGAGCTCAAAGATATAAGGACAAAGTCCCTGCTTCACATCTTCGAGGCGCGGGTGGAAAGCCCCTCCCCCCAGGCACGAAAGGCAGCTAAGAATGCCGCGGCGGAGACCGGCGACCTCAAAGCACTGTCTTCCGCTGATCTGGATGTCCTGGCAAAAGCCCTGGAATATAGAGCGGTTCTCGCGACCGATGATTACGCTCTGCAAAATGTCGCTCTTCACCTCGGCCTGAAGATCGAGCCCATCGGCCAGCCCAGGATAAAGAGATTGCTAAAACATGTCCAGAAATGCCAGGGCTGCGGCAGCAGATTCGAGGGGGAAGCATGTCCTGATTGCGGAACTCCTGCCCGAAAGAAAAAGAGGTGCATAAGATGAAAAATATTGAAACTCTGATTAAGAAAGCAACGGAACTGAAGGCAGAAGGGCTGGTGGAAGGCCAGATCTCAGAGGAGCTGAATGTCTCCAGCGAGACGGTGACCTGGCTGCTTACTCATGCTGAGAAGACGAGCACGTCGCCAGGGCCCAAAGATATCTCCGTGGACTGGTCCATGATCGGCAAGAGTGCCTTTAGGTTGAATCACGTCTCTGAAGCCCTCTCCGATATCATTTATGAGACTTTGGACGACAACGACTGCGGCGTGGATGTCGTGGTTGGCATAGCCTTGAGCGGCCTGCCTCTGGCCAGCATGGTCGCCAATAGCCTGGCGGCTGAGCTTGCCGTCTACACACCCAGCAAGCAAATGCTCACCAAAGAGAGCGGCAAGGCGCGCGGCAACCTGAGCGCCAACTTTGCCGGTGTTATGGACAAGGAATGCATCATCATCGACGATGTGATTACATCCGGCAGCACTTTGGAGGAGACAGTCGAGTATCTGGACGAGCACGGGGCCAAGATCAATGCCATCGCCGTCCTGATAGACAAGAAGGGCACGGACGAGATCGCTGGAGTGCCCGTGGTTTCGCTCTTGAAGGTTTTAAGAGTAAATTAGAATCATCTTTCCGCTCACTAGCTGATCAACTATGTTCTCCGAGGATGAGTATCGATTGGACTTCTTCGTGGATGAGGGATTCCAGCGCAAGAAGTGCGACAAATGCGGCAAATTCTTCTGGACCAGGAACGGCGAGAGGAAGACCTGCGGGGACCCGCCCTGCGATCCCTATACCTTCATAGGCTCGCCCATATTCAAGCGCGAGCACACATTAGATGAAATGCGCGAGCACTACCTCAGCTTCTTTGAGGCCAGAGGGCACGCTCGTATCAATAGGTATCCGGTGGTGGCCCGCTGGCGGGACGACATTTACCTCACCATCGCCTCCATCGCCGACTTCCAGCCCTTTGTGACCTCCGGGCAGGTGCCGCCGCCCGCCAATCCACTTACCATCAGCCAGCCCTGCATCCGGCTGGACGATCTCGATTCGGTAGGGCGCAGCGGAAGGCACCTCACCACCTTCGAGATGATGGCCCATCACGTCTTTAACACTCGCGAGAAGGAATTCTACTGGAAGGATCGCACCGTTCGGCTTTGCGATGAGCTGCTGGTCGGCCTGGGCATGGACCCCCTAGCGGTAACCTACAAGGAGAATCCCTGGGCAGGCGGTGGGAACGCGGGACCGAGCGTGGAGGTCATGGTCGGCGGCCTGGAATTGGCAACGCTGGTCTTCATGGACCTGAAAATCGCGCCCGGAGGGCCCATCCAGATAAAGGACGAGTCTTATGAGAAGATGAACAACTACATCGTGGACACCGGCTACGGTCTGGAGAGGTTTGTCTGGGCCTCCAAAGGCTCGCCTACCATTTACGATGCCATTTTTCCCGATCTGGTCAGGAAGGTGGCCGACCTTGCGGGTGTCGAGCACAACCTGCAAGATCCCGAGTATGCCGAGATCTTCGCCCAGAATGCCCGGCTGGCGGGCATGGTGGATCTGGACGAATACAGCATGTTGGATCTAAGGAAGAAAATTGCAGGCAGCATCGGCATCTCGCCTGAGAAGCTGGAGAAGACCATCGAGCCCATGGAGCGCATCTATGCGGTGGTGGACCACACCCGCTGCCTGGCCTACATGCTGGGCGACGGCATCATCCCCTCCAATGTCAAAGCCGGCTACCTGGCAAGGCTTGTCATCCGTCGCACATTGCGCCTGATGAAGGAGCTGGGCCTGTCTCTGCCGCTGGCGGAATTGGTGGAGATGCAGATCCAGCGGCTGGACTATTCGGACTGGCAGGAGCGCTTTGTCACCATCAAGGAGATCCTCGACCAGGAGGAGCAAAAGTACGCCGAGACCCTGGAGAAGGGCAAGCGTCTGGTCAAGAAGACGGCCGAGCACTTCAAAAAGATGGGGCAGCCCATTCCCCTGGTGGAGATGATCTCCCTTTACGACACGCATGGCATTCCACCTGAGATCGCTCGCGAGTCGGCAGAGGAGATGGGGGCATTGGTGGAGCTGCCGGACAATTTCTACTCGCTGGTCGCCAAGAAACGCATCCGGGCCGAAAAGGAAGAGGCTAAAGCCACCCTGCCCGGCAAGACAGATCTGCTCTTCTACGAGCATCCCTTCGAACAGGTCTTCGAGGCCCAGGTTCTGGATGTTACGAAGGAAGGCAGCGTTATTTTGGACAGGACTCTTCTCTACCCCGAGGGCGGAGGCCAGCCGGCCGATCACGGCACTTTGGAGTTGGGTGGCCGGGTCTTTGCGGTAGTGGATGTGCAAAAGTCGGGAGATGTGGTGCTACATAAGCTGGCAACGCCGGGCCTGGCGAAGGGCGACCACGTTACCGGCAATGTCGACATGCGCAGGAGGCTGGCGCATGCGCGTCATCATACCGCCACCCACCTGGTGCACGACTCTGCAAAGCGCGTTTTGGGCAAGCACGTCTGGCAGGCCGGAGCCCAGAAGAGCGAGGACCGGGCCCGTCTGGACATATCCCACTACAAGCGCATCACCGACCAGGAGCTGAAGGCGATAGAGCTAGAGGCCAACCGGCGGGTGATGGAGATGGAGCCGGTGGACACCCAGTTCCTGCCCCGCGCCGAGGCGGAGAAGCTCTTCGGGTTTGAGCTGTACCAGGGAGGCGTGCCGCCCGGAAATCAGATTCGCGTTGTTTGCGTTGGCAGCGACATCGAGGCCTGCGCAGGAACGCATGTCACAAATACGGGCATGATCGGGGCCATCAAGATCCTGCGCGCCGAACGTATCCAGGACGGCGTGGAGAGAATCGAGTTTGCGGCAGGTGAAGCAGCCGTGCGGGCCGGGCAGGAGCGCGATGATCTGCTCTCTGGGGCCGCAGACGTCCTACGCGTGCCGAACGAACAGCTTCCCAAGACTGCTTCGCGCTTCTTTGAGGAATGGAAGGGCCAGCAGAAGGAGATCGAGCGGCTGAAGGAGGACTTGGCAAAAGCGCGGCTCAAGACCTTGATAGCAGAGGCCGAGATCATGGACGGCCTGAAGATCGTGGTGCAGAAGATGGGCCCGGCGGACATCGAGGAGCTTCTCAAGGCGGCGGCCCTTCTGGCAGAGCAGGACTGCGTTGTGCTGCTGGGCAGCGAGACTGGCAAGCTCGTGGCCGCGGTGGGCCAGTCGGGCCTGGTGAGTGGCATCAAGGCAGGCAGCATCATCCGGGCTGCGGCCAAAGCCTTGGGCGGGGGCGGTGGAGGCAAGCCGGACCTGGCCCAGGGCGGTGGGCCCAACGTCGAGAAGCTGGACGAGGCCTTGCAGGCGGGAAGAGAGGCGATGAGGGCCTAAATCTTTTTCCTTTGAGGATACAATTTTCAATAACCAATTTGGGTTTGAAGGGACGGCAGGATCATGGGAACTGAAATCAAAAGAGCATCTAATAGATTCTTCGTGATTAATGACGATCTGCTGGAAAGAATAACCGTAAATCCCAAAGTGATGGTAGGCAATCCCGTCATCAGGGGCACGCGGCTCACCGTGGAGTACATCCTGGGACTCCTTGCTCACGGCAGCACCATGGAGTAGATCCTGGTGGAGTATCCGGGCCTGGTGAAGGACGATATCCATGCCTGTCTTCTCTTTGCCTCCAAGACCCTTCAAGATGCCTCTTTCGTCCCTATAGCGGCCGAGCCGTTTTAGATGCAATTTCTGGTTGACTTGTGACGAGCCCCTCTGCCGTGCACCTGTCGTTTCCTCTCTTGTCCTGCCGTCAGCACCTTCTCCTAAACCAGCTTTCCCAAAAGGTATTTAGGGATTGCTTGTGTAGTGAGTCTAATGGCCGCTAAGGAAAAAAGAATGGCAATAAAACCCGGAATCCCAAACCCCCAAGCGACAGACCAGTCTGAACCACCACTACGTGCGGAGTTTGTATCTGAGACCCTCCAGGCAATAGCTGAGTTGGACTCGGGCCTGGGAAAGACCTTTTCCAGCAAGAAGGAATTTCTGGATGACCTAGAGCGCCTGTAGATTTTTATGTCGTATGATTATCGCAGGTCGCCAACATTCGACAAGAAATTTGAAAAGCTCACCGAAAAGGATCAGGGTTTAAAAAGCAAATTTGTCAATAAAATCAGCCAAGTTTTGGATAATCCGGAGATCGGCGACTTCAAGAGATATGATTTAAAAGGCGTTCAAGGAGTTCATGTTAATCCTTTTGTGATCCTCTATCGAGTCTCAGGAAATACGATAGAGTTCGTGAACATTGACCATCACGATAAAATTTATAGAAAATTTAAAAATTAAAATATATTGCCTCTGGCAAATCCCACGTCCTCCTCCAGCTCCTCCATAGTGTAATGCCGCTCTATCTTTCTTTTTCCCAGCTCTTCGATAAATTCCCGTTTGAGATCCCTGCCAGCCGTCGTGCCTGGCCCATGGCGAGAATGCCCCTCTGGTAAAGAGCCAGAGCTAATTCGAGCTTTAATACCTGCTCCTGATCGCTTCTTGGGATCTTCATGGAATTAAGAACATCACTTGGGATAGCTATCGTTGTCATATTACGATAATTACTATTTCATCGATCACTAATCAATTTTTTGTTTGCAGGTAATGAGGGACATCAAGTCCGCATGAATTGCGGGGCGAAAAGAGATCGGCAAACTTGTAGGAATCATAGGGACAGATGGGACGGGAGAGAGCTTCAAGACGGTAAGCACCACCCAGATAACAGCGAGACGGCAGGAAGGCAGAGGAAGCACTAATCAGAGCTAAATAGCATGAATATTGATTTCTAAGGCTAAATCATTGAAACAAAACGTTATTAGCGTAATTTATCTTTAACGGAACGTTCCTGTACATTTTATTGGCATTCAGTTCGATATTCCAAAGCATTTAGAACCGTTCGTTCGGTCACATCTTTTTCTATCGTTCCTGACAATGGTGGTGCTTAGAGAATGTCGCAAGCGATCGAATCGCAAGACTCTCTCGAAGAAAAAAGTTGCGAGGTACAAGATATGAAGACAAAGATTGCGTTAGCCGTTATGGCACTGGCTGTAGTATGCCTTTCCATGGCTCCGGCATTGTCCGCTGGATGGGATTCGAACAACAAAGATAGATGCAATGCCTCCTTCCAGAGAGGTGGTTTTGACGGACCACATAACTGGATGCTCCTGGTAGATGATGCCACAAGGGAAAATTTCGATAACATGACCTTAAACCAGATCAAGCAGCTGCGTGAAGAGAAGAGTGCACAGCTTAACAACATGACATTGGCTCAGATTGACGAGCTTCGCCAAAAGCAGATGGACAAGCTGGGCAACATGACGCTGGCCCAGATCAGGGAAATGAAAATGGGCTGGATGGGCGAAATGGGCCCCGGCACGATGGGCGATGGTATGATGGGTCATGGAATGATGAATCAGGGTATGAACGGCCAGGGCCCGATGGACCAGGGAATGAATAAAGGCATGGCGGAAAACGGACGAGGATCCGGCAGCAAGCAGCGGGGTGGAAGATAAGCAATAGCAATTGCTGAGTATTGCAGCCAGCGGAAGAGATGATGGTGGCCTGCCAGTAGGCACAGCCATCTGCCAACATCCAATTTTTGGCATTCTCGAATTGAAGATTTATTGAGTGGGGGAAGATGACAGTCAATGCCGAATTTGGAAAAGCAAAGCTGGAAAGCATCGGAATTGGCCTAATGCTACGACTTAAAAGGATGGCAGGACACAAGCATAGAGATCTGATACTTGCGCTCTCAGTGAGCCTGGGCTTTGGGATGCTTTTAATCCACTCAGCCGCGAGCTAGAGGCAACGCAGAAATAATAGGCTGCGGTGTAGGATTTATTCTTATTGAAAAAATGTGGTTAAAATCATGAGCATAAAAAACTAAGGAACTTAAGCTGGCCCTGGCAATCGTGGCAATGCTGCCGGAAGTCTTGGCTCACGTCGTAGTAGTAAAGATGTAGAATCTCGATCTGCGAGGATTGTTTTCCTCATTTTCTTCTTGCCAAAACATCCTACCTGGACAACCTATATCAATTCTCATAGCCTCAAACAAAGCCATGCGCATTAGCGAAGAGCAGTATGGCGATTACATCGGCAAGTACCAAAAAATCCTCTACCTCTGCCACAGGAATGCCGATCCAGATGCCATCGGGAGCAGCTTTGCCCTGAGCCAGGCCTTCGGTGGCACAATCGGCGCCGTGGATGATCTGAGCCGCACCGGCGTTTCCTTGACAAAGATCATTGGAGCCCGCGTCCTGATAAATCCGCGAGTTGAAGACTACGATCTGGTGGTAGTAGTAGACACCTCTGTTGGGACGCAACTGGGCGAGAGGCTGCCGGCCAATTATGCCCTGGTGGACCACCATCTGGATGAAGGGCTGCTGGAGGACGCTCTTTTCTACATACAAAAGCCCGCCAAGTCTACAGCCGAGATCGTCTGGACGATTCTAAAAGAAAACGGCAAGAAGGTCGACAGAAAAGCAGCCCTGGGACTTCTGGCAGGAATGATCGCCGACACCGGCCGCTTCAAGCGCGCGTCGCCTGGAGCTTTCCAGGCGGCAGCCGAACTCTTAGATGCCGGAGGCTTTGCTTATGAAGAGGCACTGGAGGCCCTTTCTGTGCCCTCAGATATCTCTCAAAGAATTGCCGTCCTCAAAGCCGCCTCTCGGGCCGAGGTAGTGCACCAGGGAGACTGGCTCATCGCCTGCACAACTGTCAACTCCTTCGAGGGCTCCGCGGCCATGGCCCTGGTGGATTTAGGCGCTGACGTAGCCTTCGTGGCAGGACGGCATGGAAAGGGCGACATTATCCGCATCAGCGCCAGGTCTAGCCGAGAGGCGGCCCGGAAGGGCTTGAACCTGGCAAAGCTCTTGGGAGAGGTGGGCAAAGCCTGCGGAGGCGATGGAGGCGGCCACAGGTCGGCCGCCGCACTCGAGGCGGTAGGCGATCCTTCCGCTATCCTGGATGCATGCCGAAAAAAAGTGGCCGAGAGACTGCCCTGAAGTCAACTCTTGCGCGCTCGAATAGCCGCCTTCTTGAGGGCTTCGATACCGGGCAGTGGCTCGCCCGAGAGATAAGTGATGGACGCGCCGCCTCCCATGCTCACATGAGTGAACTTGGACTCCAGGCCCAGCTGCTCAATGGCCGCCACGCTATGCCCTCCGCCGGCAATGGAATAGCCCGACTCTGTGGCCGCTTTCAAGAGCTCGGATGTGCCAAGCCGAAACTTCTCCTGCTCGAAGACACCAGTCGGCCCATTGAGAACGCTAACCTTTGCCTCCCTCATATACTTGCAGTAGCTTACAATGGTCTCCAGGCCGATGTCGGCTATGGGCAGAGCTGTGGGGAGCTTGTCCACGGCAACTTCCACGCGCTCGCCATTCTGGTTCAAAGCCACATCCACTGGCAGTACGATCTTCCCCGGATAATCATGCAACAGCTTTGCCGCAATGGGAATTTGGTCCAGATACTCCTGATCCTCCACGAACTTGCGATTGGCTTCGCCCACGTCGATGCCTGCCGCCATCATGAATACGGTGGCTACTACGCCGGAGGTCAGGATCTTATCGGCACCGCCGCGACTCAGAACATTTTGAGTGACTTTGATAGAATCATCCGCCTTCGTGCCACCCAACGAGAAAACAGTTGGGTGCTCATTGCCCTTCAAGCCCTTATCCAGTGCCGTGATCTCCTTGTCCATGAGAAGCCCGGCGTAGCTAGGCAGCACCTCGGTAAAGCCAACCACTGAGCAGTGAGAGCGATGGGAGACGGCAAAAGCGTCATTTATGAAAAGATCAAATAAAGGCGCCAGCTTCCTCACCATATGGCTTTTAGCATGATCAGCAGGGCTACGGTTCATGTTCTCTTCGGCATAAAAACGAGTATTTTCCAGAAGAAGAACCTCCCCCGGCACCATAGATTTTATGGCGGTCTGGGCATGAGATCCGAAGATATTATCAATGTAAGCGACGTCGCGACGCAAGAGCCGCGTTGCCAAGCGGGAATGAGCCTCTAGCGTGGTATAATCCTTCTTTCCGGCCCGGCTCTGATGCGCCATGAGAACCACCCGGCAGTCCTCCAGTGCTCGCAGAGTTTCTAAGTGGCTTTTTATGCGCTTATCATCCAGGATATTTCCGCTGGGGTCCATGGGAGAGTTGAAGTCCACTCTTACCAAGACCCTTTTATTATCAAGCACGACGTCATTCATTGTGAGGTAATCCTTCAACTCAGTTCCTCCCGGTATGGTTAGGGGGTTGATACAACAGATATATAGTCATTGCTGATTTAGCCCAGGCGATGGAGCAAATCTGCAGCCGCCCGGCCACATATCAAGAGCCCTTGCTACCTCATAACAAGAGAAGCTTTTAAAAAAATTATAACTCTGAACCGAATTGTCATCTACCGAGGCGAGGGTCATAGCAGAAGTGCCGCATCTTCCTGTAATTAAGGCCTGCGAGCTTCTAAACCATATCGAGAATGGCGATCCGCTCATCTACGATCACGTGGCCATAGCAGGTGACATAGACATCTCCAGGCTGGATATGCCACCTTCCGGGCCGAGCTTTTGGATGCCAACTTCAAGGACGCCATCCTTTGAGGCGACATGCAATTCTCGGAGGTCTCTTTTTTTGAGGAAGCCGACTTTCGAAGCGCTAAGTTCTGCAAAGAAGCAACCTTCTCCGCCTCAGAATTCCAGGCAAATGCCCACTTCGACTTCGTCAAGTTCCTGGAGGATGCGTTATTCCGGGGAACGCAGTTTACACGAGTCAGTCCGGCAAGATCCTGCTTCATCGGGAAAAAATGCTGATCAAGATCAACTGGTCCAAGATCCTGGATGGCATGGCCTGGATCTCATGCGGCTACGGCGTCCGGCCCAGGTATACCGTATTTTTGAGCTGCATTCTGATCATTCTCTTTGCCCTTCTCTTCTGGATGGGAGACGGCATTGTTGTAGAGCCGCTAAACGGCGACATCCCCAGCATCGCCCCCCAAGAAAACCTCGACTTCCTTGACAATATCTACTTCAGCGCCAGCGTCTTCCGCTACCTGGCTACGATAAAATCGATTTTAGGCTGGCTGCTTTTGGCCCCCTTCCTGGTAACCTTAGGCAGAACCATGATCCTTTAACCCTAAAACACTCACCAAGCCCTCTCGTCGTCAGAAGCGATTATTCTTCTTTTTATGATCAAAAATTCAAGGAAATATCCTTTTTGTACTGATAACGACAAACGTCGAGAAAAGTCCTTATATGGGTTCGCCAAAAGCAACCCGAGAGATATCACAAAAGGAAAAACATCGTAGATCGATCACAGAGTGATAAGATGCAGAAGGCAATCTTCATTATGATCATAACGGCAGCACTTCTCTATGTGGGCGCTGTCGGCGGGGCAGATTATGGAAAAGAGCGCCCTATAGCCATCTTGGTAGGCTCGGAGCAGATGCAGCCTGCCATAGACGGACATATCGTAACATGGTCGGACAACAGAAGTGGAAACTTTGACATATTCATGTACGACCTGGAGATCGGCCTGGAGAAATGGGTATGCATTAATCCGTTCTTCCAGATCAATCCGGCCGTATCAGGCGAGCGCATCGTCTGGCAGGACATGCGAGCTGGCAACGGGGACATCTACATGTACGATGCTGTCAACCGCACAGAATCAGCGGTGATTGCAGCCGAAGGCAACCAGACCCAACCCGACATTAGCAAAGAGAGAGTGGTCTGGGCCGATGATCGCGACGGCGCCTATAACATTCGTCTCTACGACCTAACCACCAGGAAGGAGAGCATCGTTTCCACAGGGAAAGGAGAGCAGATTGAGCCCAAGATCAATGACGATAAGGTAGTCTGGATGGATAAGCGCTCTGGCGACTTTGATGTTTACCTATATGATATTGCCAGCGGCAAAGAGTCTGCCATCTCCACAGGACCGGGAGACCAATCATTTCCTTCCGTTTACGGAAACATCGTGGCTTGGGCGGATAATCGTACCGGCGAGTCCGATATAGCATTTATGGACTTGGCAACTAGAAAGACGACAACGCTCACAAAACCAGGTATGCAGACAGACCCCAGGATTTTTGGCAACATTATTGCCTACCTCAACAACCGCACCGACATCAATCTTTATGACATCAAGAGCGGCGATGATTTCCCCTTGGCACCGGGAACCATGAAGATGGAGCCTGCCATCAGCGATCGTGGCATCGTCTGGACGGAGTACAGGCAAGGTCCCAATGATCCGGATGTACGGATGTACGACTTAAAGATTTTAGCCGATGTATCAATAACCAACGGGCCTTTCAACCATACCAATCCCTCCCTCGCCGGGGACAACATCGTCTGGACGGATAACCGAAATGGATACTTCAACGTTTATCTGTTCAACATCACAACTAACAAGGAACAAACCATTACAAATAGCGATTTTGATCACAGCAGTCCTGACACTAGCGGCGAAAATGTGATCTGGACGGATAAAAGCAAGGGAAACCTCAACATTTTCCTCTACAACCTTTTGACGAAAAAGATCACACAGGTTACCAATGGTTCATCCGATAACCGCTATGCAATGATCGACGGCAATAATATCATCTGGATCGATAAACGCTCGGGCAACGAAGAGATTTATCTCTATGACATCGCTAAAGGAAAGGAGAGACAGATCACTACTGTAAAATCCCTGAAACTTTCACCAGTGATAAGCGGCGACAAAATCGTTTGGATCGATTCCCGTAGTGGTGACGATAAATGGGATGTTTATCTCTACAACTTGACCACTGGAGAGGAGACCGCTATCTGCACTGATCCTGCCAGGCAGGCTCAACCCTGGATCTGGGGCAATACCGTGGTCTGGGCCGACGGCAGAAACAAGAATTGGGACATTTACACCTACGACCTCTCCACCAAAACAGAAAGAGCAGTAACAATCAACTCCGCCGACCAGGGCTATCCGACGGTATTCAATAACTATGTAGCCTGGCTGGATGTTAGAGGAGGAGATTCGGATATCTATCTCAATGATCTGGAAAAAGGTGTGGAAATACCAGTTGCAACACTTCCTATGCAGCAGACGCCCAATGACGGCAAGGGCGATCCAGATCAAGTAAAGCCACACCTCTCTTCCAAGGTCATATCCGATAACAAGATTGTATGGATGGATAACAATAATGGCTTTTCCCAGATCAAGATGAGGTACATCAACTCCGATCCGCTGCTGCTGCTCTCCACCGATTTTCCCAGCACCAACGGCAGCCTTCTGGTATGGAGCGACAACCGGAGAGGCAACTGGAATATCTTTGGCTTTGATTTCTTCACACGGGCGGAAAAGCCCATCTCCAAAGGTGATTGGGATCAACTTTATCCCAAAGCCTCAGGTGATAAAGTGGTCTGGGCTGATTACAGAAATAAGGACGCAGACATCTACGTGAAGGATCTGACAACAGGCATCGAATCAGCCGTAGTGACGGGAAAAGGAGATCAGACCTGGCCTTCCATCTCTGATGATAAGATCGTCTGGATGGACAATTCCAGCGGCAACTGGGATGTATACATGCAGGATCTGGCGAATGGCGAGAGCGTTGCCGTCTACAAGGGACAGGGCCAGCAGATGTATCCTATCATCAGCGGCAATCTGGTCGTCTGGCAGGACAACCGAAACGGCGACTTTGATGTCTATGTCAAAGACCTGATAACCGGAAATGAGACCCGCCTTACAGAAGGCGGAGACCAGCTCTATCCTGACATATCCGGAAACACCATAGCCTGGGAAGACGCCAAGAGCAAAGATATTGCCTATTACTTCTGGGACAAAAAATGGGGCAAGACGTATCCCCGGCCAGGAGAGCAGACGAATCCCGTCGTTTCAGGAAAATACATCTCCTATGTTGACGGAACCGATCCATACACATCCATTCGCAAGCTGGATCTCTCCAACTGGAAGGATGAGCTGGTCCAGGTGGGACCGGGCCAGGTAAAACCCAGCATGGACGAAAAGCTGGTCTGGCTCAACACCCATAACGGCAGGCCCAGGACTGTGCCCGTGACCGCGGGTCAGACGAGCATCATATGCAAAGCACCCGGCGATCAGAGCTACCCTGTCGTGGGCGGCAACGACCAGGTAGGATACTACGTGGCCTGGATGGACAATCGCACCGGAAAACCGGATATCTATGTTTACAGCCTGGCTCAGGAACTGGAGCTACCCATAGCAGCAGGCCCGTATGAGGATATGTATCCGGATATCGATGGAAGCATCATCGCCTGGATGTCCAGAAATCCCATGAACCAGTATAGAATCGAGGACTACTGGTCCATCCGGACCTTTGATATATCCATTGTTAATTCCACAGAGCTGGTCTACGGTCTGGAGAATGCCACACCCATTTCCCTCAGTGCGGATAACCTGGCATATCTAAGAAAGAACTATTTCGGCTGGATGGTCTATGTAAGACCGCTCTATGAGAAAGAGGTCACCCCCGACTATCCGCCCAATGGCATCAATGTGCGGGCTGGAGGAGATTACACTGTCTTCCAGAACAATAAAAAGGGAAGCTGGGATATCTGGATGTGGAAGAAAGGGAGGAGTCCAGTTGCACTGACAAGCGATGCCAGCGACCAGACGAATCCGGCTACGGACGGACATACTGTGGTCTGGCAGGACAATCGTAACGGCAATTGGGATATCTTTGCCTACGACCTGAACACCAGCAAGGAGATACAGATAACCAAGGATCTGGCAGATCAGACCAATCCTGATATCGAAAACGGCGTCGTTGTCTGGCAGGACAATCGTAACGGCAATTGGGATATCTATGTCTACGACCGTAATGTGCAAAAAGAGAAAGCTATCTGCACAGATGCCGGAAACCAGATCCAGCCGCGCATAAAGACGGGGCGAATCGTATGGACCGATGATCGCAATGGAGACAAAGACATCTATCTTTACGAAAACTATATGCCATAAGTGGCAATGGGGCAGGCTGCCTGCCCACACACATTTTTTATGATTATATGAATTTTTTAGAAAGAGATCGAAATCTGGCGGGGCAAAGTTTATTTATCCTCACTGCATTAGCCTGGCACTTAAGAACATTTGGGGCAATTCATGGAGCTTGAAAATCTTCGATTTGGTACGGAACTGCTCAAGCGCGGTTTCGCAAAGATGCAGAAGGGCGGCGTCATCATGGACGTCACAACCCCAGAGCAGGCGGTTATTGCAGAAGAGGCGGGTGCTGTGGCCGTAATGGCCCTGCATGCCGTGCCTGCCGACATCAGAAAGATGGGTGGCGTGGCCAGGATGGCCCACCCAGAAATCATCGAGGCGATCATCGAGGCGGTGACCATTCCTGTCATGGCCAAGGCCAGGATCGGCCACTTTGTGGAGGCCCAAATTTTAGAGGCGCTAGGTGTGGATATGGTGGACGAGTCCGAGGTGCTCACTCCTGCGGATGAATTTCATATTGAGAAGACAAAATTCACCATTCCCTTCGTCTGCGGCGCTCGAAACCTGGGCGAAGCCTGCCGGCGCATCAAGGAAGGCGCAGCCATGATCAGGACCAAAGGCGAAGCGGGAACGGGAGACGTGAGCCAGGCAGTTTTGCACATGAGGATGATCCATGGCCAGATAAGGAGCCTGAAGGGCATGGACGATCTGCAGCTTTTGAAGGTGGCACGGGAGATTGAGGCGGACCTGGATCTGGTCAGAGAGTGCGCCAGCATGCAGCGCCTGCCTGTGGTCAACTTTGCCGCAGGCGGAGTTGCAACACCTGCCGATGCGGCCCTGATGATGCAGCTTGGGGCAGATGGGGTCTTCGTGGGCTCAGGCATATTCAAGTCCGAAAATCCGCAGGCCATGGCAGGGGCCATCGTTGAGGCGGTACACCATTACGATGATGCGGCTCTTTTGGCCAGAGTATCCAAGGGTTTGGGTGCGGCCATGAAAGGGCTGGATGCTTCTACGATTCCCGAAGCTGAAGTTTTGCAGAATAGGGGCTGGTAGTGGCAAGGATTGGCGTTCTGGCTTTGCAGGGGGACGTCTCGGAGCACGTCCTGGCCCTGGAAAGAGCGGGCAATGGAAAAGTGCAGGTAGTCGAGGTCAGAAAGAGCGGCCAGATCGAAGAGTGCCAGGCCCTGGTGCTGCCAGGCGGAGAGAGCACAACCATCTGCCGCCAGTTAAAGAGCAGTGGCCTCATTGAAGAGCTGAAGGCTGCGGCCTTATCCGGCAAGCCCGTCCTGGCCACCTGTGCTGGCCTGGTGCTGGTCTCCCAGGAGGTAGGGGGCGACAGCGGAAGCCACGTCAAACCTTTAGGCCTCATGGACATCAAGATCAGCCGAAACGCCTTCGGGCCGCAGAGGGAGTCCTTTGAGGCGGACCTGCAAATAAAAGGGCTGGACAAGCCTTACCGGGCCGTTTTCATCCGCGCCCCGGCGATAGCCCAGGTGGGTAGAAACGTAGAGGTGCTGGCGCGCGTAGGGGAAGCAGTGGTGGCGGCGCGCCAGAAGAATCTGCTGGCTTTAGCCTTTCATCCTGAACTGACAGAAGACCCAAGGATTCATCAAATATTCCTGAAGATGCTGGAGGCATAAGATGTTCTCAGAGACTGATCTGGTAGCCAGAAGCAAAGAGGATATGACCCGCGAGGTCGAAGAACTGCTGGCCGAGGCCAAGCGCCTGAAAGAGGAGCATGATGCGGCCTTACAAAAAGAGATGGTGCTGCGGACAAAGTCGGTGGAGACCAGGACTGGTGATGCCGCGCTGGCGGAGAAGCTCTGGCAGGAGGCGGAAGAGCTGCGGGACAGCTCCAAGGAAATGCTGCGGCTTTCTATGGAGAAGAGGCTGCAGGCAGCCGAGGTGCAGCACCGCATCGATATTCACGACCAGATCGAATCCATAGACAATAGCGATGCGGTCTGGCAGAAGGCAGCAGGGGCTAGAAGGGGCTAAAAAGCGGCAATCCTTTTTTTCTCTAACTTCTATTTCATATTTCTATTTCTGTCCCGCATCCGAGAACTCGATATCCTTCTGGGTCTGGAAGGAGCCTGTGTACTTCTGATCGGCCTTGATCTTCTTGTAGAACTTGGCATACTTGGTCTGAATGTTCCAGGTTCCATCGAAGGCCTGGTCTGTCTTGAAGGCCAGGGTATTGTTGGCAAAATTGTTGCTACAGACACTGGAGGTCTCGCTCTTGTCCACATGGCTCAAGTTAAACCTCTCGGTTACTGAGGCTCCCATGCCCCCTTGGAAGTTGGGAGAGGCCAGCGTCTTATGTCCTTTGAGATTGCCGCCGGTAAAGACCAGATCCTTCTTCTCGGTAAAGCTATCCACCGATCCAGTGCGATCAATGGAGCGCAGAGTCTCCAGGCTGATGGAGCCGTTGCCCATTATCTTCTCATTGAACTGCATCGTCGATCCCATGATGGTATCCTTGATGGAGACCTCGCCTCTGCCTTTTACGGATGATGACTCAATGAAGAGCATGCCGTTTCCTCGGGAGGAGGGGGCGACGACCGTCCGCTCCTTGGCGGAGTTGACTGTGCTCCAGTGGATCAAATAAGGACCGCCTTCGGCAGTGCTCGATCCGCCCGTTATAAAGACGGAAAGAGGCATGTAAGTGCCTGCACCCCGGCCGGGAATGGTGCCGCTCCAGTATCCGTCTTCGAGGCTGCCCGATTCCAGACGAAGGGCGCAGTCATAGACCCGATCCACGCTGAGCATATCCTGCCTGGTGAGGGGCAGTTCGGACAGGCCGTATTTCACCGAGGCGGACCTTATTCCATCCGGACTCTGCAGGTGCACGGTTACCTTGACCGGCTCATTGGCGGCAGGCTGGGAGGGCAAGGCATTGACATCCAGAATGCTTATAGCCCCGTGTTCCGAGTCTTTCACTCCCACAATGGATAACTCGTAATTTTTAGATCCGGGCAGGCTATCTTTTCCCTGCGGAGCATACTCTAGGGCAGCATGCGATTGGGATTCATTCGCAACTTGGGACTCATTCTCGCCTTGAGGCTCACTTTGACCATTATTCAATCCCAAAAGCTTTTCCACATAGCGCAGCAGGTTGGCAATTCCATCCAATACCACATTGTTTTGCTTTGTTGCCGAGCGGTCCACATCGCGGGCCATAGTTCTCGATACCTCGGAGGACGCCTCCTCCTGAGAAGGCAGGTTGAAGGGCAGGCTGACATTGCCGAAGCTTATGTTGGCCGAAGCCATCTTCACGGCAGACGACTGCAATGGCCGTGATGCCTGACTTTCGGAGACCTCTGATACCTTGCCGGGAGAGCTGAGAAGCTTAAGGCTCAAGCTGAAAGTGCCGCGCACCGGCTTCTTGTCTTGGGTGAAGCCTTCTGCAGTTATGGTGTCATCGATAGCTTCACTCACCGTCTTTTCGGAAGCGACTGTCGTCTGGCGCTTGGGTGAAAGATAATCGATATTGCCCAGAGGCCCCAGTTTTTTGCTGATAACGAATATGCTGTAGAGAGGAACACTTCCTGTGTTGGCCACGGTGCAGGTGAGAAGGCTCTTCTCTCCCGGTACTATAGCTGGCGGCGAAGAGCTGACGAAGATCTTGAGAGCGGCAACTACTGCCGCGACCTTGACACTTGCTCTGTCCGACAGGGTGCTGCCGCGCGAGTCTCTTCCCGTGGCCTCAAATTGAATTGTGCAATTGTCGGAGATCACTGTTTTAGAATTTATCACTCTGAACTCACCCGGCTGCAGCCCACCGAGGGCGGCGAGCGTGGAGCCGTTCAAGGTTAAAGCTACGTCCTCCAGGCGATCGTCTCCGGAATTGGTGATGAGGACACTAATCTCTGCCGCCTCATCCGGACAGACCTCAATCTCGGAGGGCATGGCCTTCAAGGTGATGCCGGGCGAAGCGGACCTTAAAAGCACACCGGACGTGCTGACTGCCTCAAAACCGTTGCCATCAAAGCCCTTCGCCGTGACGTTTATCCAGGTGGTTGAGTTCTTGGTGTAAATGGCTGCCATCTTTATCGATTGGCCGGGGGCCAGTTCCTTGAGAATGCGTCTCTTTCCGTCTCCCTCTAAGGTAATATTTTGCAATAGCTCCTCTCCACTGTTGCTCAAGATCCAGGTCACCTCGGCGGGCTCTCCCGGATAAATCCTGACCTCAGAAGGATCGCCCTGTATCAAGAGCGAGGAATTTAGTACCTGAAGGCTGAACTTTTCACTGGCAAAGACCTCTGTCCCTTTTAGATCATGGGCGATAACCGAAAACATATCCTGCAGGCTCTGGGAGACTTTCATCTCCTTTTGCAGCACCTGAAAATCGCCGGCAGGAAGTTGAGCTATCCGTTCGATCTCCCCAAAACTATCCCTGACAAGAATATCGGTGAGGTTTTCCGCCCCCTTATTTTCAATGCGAATTTGCAGGGAAACGCTCTCGCCGCGGTGCACCCGCTGGGGAGCAGTAACCTCCAGCTTCAGGGAAGGAGAGATCTTCCAGATGTCGAAAGACGTATTGTTGGTGTAGATCCTGTCCCTGGCATCCAACGCTCGCACGCTGGCCGATAGCCTGGTATTGTTCTCAATCTGCATGGCTCCATCCAGGAAAAACTCCTTGCCAGCAGGGAGATACTTTGTAGAGGCCACCTTTCCGGCGCAAGATATCTGGATGTCGGACAGTTCGGCCTGCCCTTGGTTTTTCGCCAGGCATCTGTAGCCCACGACCTCGCCAGCTCTGCCTTCCGACCTATTGGCAGTTATGGTCAGCAGGAGTGCAGATATTTCTGGCGTCTCAACCCCTGTTAGATCAACAGGAGAAGGAGCCGCGGCGTCGGCACCTGCCGTCCCGGAAAAGGTGGGCTTATCGGCAGGAGCAGCTTTGGTGCTCAGCACCTCTTCCCTGGAAACGTGGCCTGTGGGAGCCTCGCTTGTGGTCGGCGAGATGTACTGGATGCGAGCCAAGACCTTCCTCTCAGTGGGATCGAAGGCTGATACCTGCAGCTCTTCCGGAGAGCCGCTGACGGCCAGCACCTTCTTCTCGCCGCAAATAAGCTCAGATAGTATGCCCAGAGACCTTCCCCCGCCTACAATCTTCACCTGATGAAGCTCCAAAGAGCCTGTGTTCTCCAGGTAGACCTGAGACATTTCAGGCAGCAAATGGACCGTGGCCAAAAGAGAGGCACTCCTGGAGGCGACATTTTGCCCAGTCTCAGATGCATTGCCCTTTTCTGTCTCTGCCGCGACAAATCCGCCTGCGAGATTGCCGTTCGTTTCGTTGTCTGAACTGGGATTGTCTGGGAAGGAAGAAGGACTTGATTTCAATTCAAGGCGGGACAGCAGATCAGGAGAATATGATTGCGGAGAGCTGCTATCAGGGACCTGCGGAAATAGATAGAATAGAGATGGAACTAGAATAACTAAAAACATAGCTACGCCCAGGAGTGCCGGACTTACCTTGTGGTCAAGCCTCCCCCGAGGTAGTTTACGCCCAAAGCTACCTCTTCTCATGCAACTACTCCCTTTCTTCCCCTGCTAAACTATCCCTTGCCAGGATCGCGATTCAGGATCCGGACTGATTTAAATAAGACTAAATCCCTTCTCTGCCTTTTTTTATATTTCTATCTATAAATGCGTTTCGGATGTTTAGGAAAAGAATCCATCGCAGACATAATTATTGTTTTATAGCTCAGGAGATATACTTGACAGTATGGACCCGTTCCTCGCCTTTCTGGCAGCGGTAATTTTCGTCAGTCTGATTATACCCAGGCTCGGGCCGTTCTTAAGTTTAGTCATCTCCGCTATCGCCTTTGGCCTCCTGGTGGGCATGGGTGAAGAGGTGCTTGGATATGTGTCCACGGGCCTATCCCGGATCTTTTCCTCCCTGGCCATAGTAGTATTCAGCGGTGCCCTGCTGGCAGAGTATCTGCGCAGAACGGAGAGCTTAGAGCGAATCGTTGCCGACCTGGGGCGACTGGCCGACAAAAGCCTGCTCGTCGGTGGAGCGGCCGGTTACCTCATCTCGCTGCCCGTGATGTGCAGCATCACCGCCTACATGATTTTGCAGCCGGTGGTAAGCGGCCTTGCCGGAAAAGACGGAGAGAACGGCAAAAGAGCCCTTTTCATGACGGCAGCCTGCTCCATAATTTCTTTCAACCTCATCTATCCCTCTCCAGTCATGATCACACTCTCCACAGGTCTAGGTGCGGAACCACGCGATCTGCTCATGCGCGGCATTCCCATCTCACTGTTTTTGTTCGTCCTGGCCTACATCCTTATGAAGCATTTTTTCCCCGCGAAAACAGAATCAAGAGAGATCAGAGCCCCTGCTAAAATGAGCCGATCACGTGCCTGGGCCCCTCTGCTGGTACCAATAATCCTGATCTTATTTGGCGGCCTGCAGGAGAGGACGCGTATTTTGGCCGATCCAGGCGTAGCACTGCTCCTGGGGGCAATGCTCTGTCTAGCACTGGAGAGAAAGAAGATGCATGAGCTGATTCATGTGGCCTCGCGAAGATCCGGCGTGATATTGCTGGACCTATGCGGAGCAGGTGCTTTCGGCTATGTGGTAGCGCAAAGCGGCCTATCTCAGGAGATCTTCCGCCTGGGCCATTTTCTGCCCGCTCTGCTCCTGCCCTTCTTGATATCTGCCGCTCTGCAGCTCGCCCAGGGCTCCAGAGTGGTGACGGCAACAGTTGCCGCGCAGATCCTGGCAGGCTATCCGCTGCCGGCGGTAACTTTAGCCCTGCTCATCGCAGCAGGAGCTTTCATGTTCTCCTATGTCACCGATCCCTACTTCTGGCTCATCAAAAGCTCCACCGGTGCGAGCATGAAGCAGACGGCTTTGGGATACACTCTGCCCCTCAGCCTGCTGGGCCTGGCAGCCTTCGCGCTAGCTGCAATATCGTCGATATTATGAAGAGATATTATGAGCAGGGGGGTCCGAGATGAAAGCGGCTGGAGAGGAGGGCAGCATTTCCAAGAGAGGAGGTGCAAGGCTTAAAGGAGAGTAATTAGGAGGGAGGCAAAAGTCCTGAAACATAGGAGGGAAAGAAATGAGTCTTCGACCTTTGCCAATCTAACTATACGTCAATCGCCGTATTTAAGGATTTCGTTCACCCCGGTTAAAGAGTCAGGATTCAGAATTCTGTATCTGGCATGCATCTGGGAGTCCTCATCTGTGTTTTGCATTCAGGATTTCGCCAGATCAAAGACCCAGCGGCAGACTCCGGGGGCAACATTGCCGCAGCGGCGAGCTCGCATAACCTCCAGGCCCAGATCTTCGTAGCTCTTTTTGAGCGGCTCGATCTGATGGCGCTTCTTGAAGGTATAAAAGTGCAGGCTTCCCTTGGATCTCACCAGGGGCAATACTGTCTCTAAAATCCCGTCTGCTCCGTAGGGCGCAGGAATGACGGCCCTGTGGAAATCCTTTTGGAGCAGCTTTGCCATATGAAAGGCATCGGCGTTTACTATCGCGATCACCCTTTCCACTCTATTCATCCGGGCGTTCTCCGCCAGATAAAGGCATGCTTCGCGACTTTTCTCCAGCGCCAGGACATGAGCGCCCCGAGCGGCCAGGGGAATGGCAAATGGTCCCACGCCCGAGAAAGGAAGCAGCACATCCTCACCGGCCTCGACCGCTGCCGCCACCCTCATTCTCTCGTAGCCGAGATGGCTGTTAAAGAAGACATTTGCTACATCCAGACGGTAGAGAAAGCCGAATTCCTTATGAGTGGTGATGGTATTGCCGACGCCTGCCAGCAGCTCGAAGCCGGCCACCCTTCTCTCACCTTGCAGCCTGGAGGTCTTATTCAGCACGGTATGGATGTTCTTGCCAGAAGAGAGCACTACCCCGGCAATCTCCTTCTTGTAAGATGCCAGCTCCGGGGCAAGGGAGAGTATAGCAATATTCCCAATGACATGAAAACCATCCGAGAGTTTGCTCAGGCACTCCGGTGGCACAACTCCTTGCAGCTTCTCTTTGAGGCGCATTATATTTAGTCCGTTAGGCCTTGCTTTATCATTCTGTTGGGCCTTTGGGCCCTGATCGATCCATTTACTTGGGCAGTATCTTGGTTTTGCAGCCATATCTACATGCCCTCATGGGGCAAAGCCTGCATATCCATCCGTGGGGAGGGCATTTCCCACCAACTTGGAACGGGCATGGATAAACCCATTTTTTGGTTCAGGATAAACAGCCAAATGATCCCATCATCTATGTGAACTACCGCGTCCTGAAGGGCGCGGCTTCCCACTTCATCGCCAATACTTGCATCACAGATATGCGATGTAGTGGTCTTGGCTCTATGGGCGCTACGGGCTGTTCCACCCCTGAAAAGAATATGTTCCTGGATGCATTGTAGTCTCGATCACATGAGAATCCGCAGTAAGGACACTCATGTACTCGGACTGATAGGTCTTTTTTCACGATGCTTCCACAAGCAGAACACTTTTGTGTGGTGTTCCTGGGATCTACTCTTATCAGCTTTCGACCAGCGCTTTGAGCCTTGTATGAAAGCATGAATATGAATTTTGACCAGGATGCATCATGAATGCTGCGATGCATACCATTGTTATGGCCTTTCTCTTTCAGACCTTTGACATCAAGATCTTCGACACAAACGATATCGAAGCTGTTGACGTACATCCGAGATAACTTGTGTAGAAAATCATCACGTTGGCAATTGATTCTCTTATGAAGCTTCGCGATCTTATCTTTGATGGCTTTATAATTATTCGATCCCCTCACCGCTCTGGCCAGCTTTCTTTGTAGCTTTGCCAGTTTATCAGCAGATTGCTCTGCACATCTTGGATTCTCTATATCATTACCTTCTGAATCAACAACGAAAGAAGTTAGACCTACATCCAGACCTATTGCTTCCTCCGTTTTCGGTAACGTTTGAGGTTCTTGATCTGCCTGGACTATGGCAAACCATTGCATGCCTTCTCTCTTGATTATAACGGCTTTGATGCAACCTTCAATCTTTCGATAGATTTTGATCCACATATCTCCTATCTTGGATAAATGCAATAGGCCGCGATCTTGATCAACCTTGAAACCAGATTGGTTGTAATTCAGGGTGTTGTACCAACCAGATCCCTTGAAGCGAATATGTCCGATCTTTCGGCCATTCTTTTTAGAAGCCGAGAGTCCTTTGATATTAGACCAAATAGTATAATTCACCATCTGAAGAACTTTTGAGTAGACCAGATTCAGCTTCGGATTTGTGAGCTTCAAAGAAGGAATCATGTTCTGAGTATCGTAAGTCTTGAGTTTGATGCCATTCTTCTTAGCATCATTCAGGTCTTGGAGGAGTCGATTATAGAGCCACCTGCAAGCATCCAAATTCTCCGCTAACTTCCATTGGGTGATCTTGTTAGGAAAGATAGGATACTTGTAGCAGATCATCAAACGAATATAGACATGCAAAACTAATATTTATATCAGTTGAGCGCGGCGTGAAAGTAATCATGGCAAAGGACCCCGCTTTCATCCCCACCTAAAGGATGGGGACTTCCCGTTTCTTCCTTCGCAATCCTACAAGTTAAAAATCCGTTTTTAAGGAACAAGACGTTGATGGAAATGAGTTATCTAAGAGAAATCCGCAGGAGAGGAAGGGATGCCAATCCCTTCTTCCAATTGATGGGAATTGAGATCGGCACTTACGGCAATGGCGAAGCAGAGCTCTTCATGCCGGTGCGGCCCGATATGCACAACGGCGTAGGCTGGCTGCAGGGCGGCCTTTTTACCGCCCTTTGTGATGAAGCCATGGCCTTGGCCCTTTTCACAGTCCTGGAAGAGGAAGCGTCCATCGCCACCATATCGGAGAGCACCTCCTTTCTGCAAGGAGTTCGGAGCGGCAGAATCGCGGCCACGGGCAAGGTAGTCAAGAAAGGCAGAAACATAGCGTTTATGGAAGGTAATGTCAAGTCCGAGGACGGTACAACCCTCACCGAGACCAGGGCTTCCTTTGCCATCATGCCCAAACGGAAGAACGTCTGAGAGGCTTTGTGGTCGATAATGTAAAAAAATTATTGCCCGGCCGGCTTGAATCCAGTCATGCCGTGCCCCTCAAGCTGCAGCTTTCTCACTATCTCGCCGGCAGCATAAGCGTCCTCCGCCTGGGCTAAAATCCTCACCTTACTAAGAAGAGTTCTCTTTCCACAGGGGCATGTCCTGGTCTTGGCGTCCTTCGGGGCGTAGAGGTGGCGACCACAACTACACCGGAAGACGACGAACATCTAAAAGAGAAGGGATTTTACGCGGCGGGCAGCAGTATGGCATTGATGACGCCATCCTGGCCGGGCCGGTTGGTTATCCTGGCATCTCCCATTTCCGTCTTGATGACTGCACCCTTGGTGAGAATGTTCCGTCTCATGTAGTGCAAATTAGCCTTGTTTTCCTTTACGGTCTCAATCTTGACCATCTTGGACTTGCCAGTCACTGGATCGGCAATTGTGGCCATATTGCCCCGCAGCATGCGCATCTTTATGTTTCCGCCTTTTGTCTCGATCTTTTTAACTCTGACCGCGGCAATGGTGGTATCGCTCTGCTCTCTGCCTATCTCATACTTTCTCTTGCCCCTGGCGAGAATCAATTTTCCCCCGGTGGGCTTCCTTCCAAATTTGCCTTGCCAACGCATATTATAATTCCTCAGATCGCAAATCCTCTTTGGTGCACGGTATTTAATGGTTGTGGTGCTTTTGATCCCATTTTCAATCGCTTGGTCATGTAAGGCCCGCAGAGCTCATATCCCAGCCGCCGGTAGTAGCCTCGGGCACCAATGCCACTGGTAATTTCCAGGGAGCTGTAGCCCGCTTCTTCTGCCAGGGTCTCTGCCTCATGCACCAGTCTCTCTCCGTAACCACGGTGCTGCCACCCTTCCGCTCTGCTGCCGATGGGAAGCATGGGCCCGTAGACATGCAGCTCCCTCACCCGGGCGTGGGCAGAAAGTCGCAGGCGCAGGAATCCGACTATTGTCTCGTCCTCCCCCTCAAAGGACAAGAAGTGCTCGCCGCCGCCGCATGCCTCATAAGCCTCATGCCTAAGCCGCACTTCCCCGCCCAAGAACCGGCGAAGTCCCGCTTCTCGACAACGAATGCAACGGCAATGGCGGTCACGTGCCGACAGCAGCTGCTGGGCAAGCTGACGCAGATTGGATTTCTTGACCCCTGCCACGATGAGTTGAGAGGGAATGTCTCGCTGCACACGCTGCAGCCGAACGTAGGCAGGCAGAATTTCTTTTATGCAAGAGACCAGCTCTGCCGCAGCGGCGTCGCCCAGAGGGACGTACTCGCCACTCAGGTATTGCCGGTAAAGCTCGGTTCCCTCCACCACTAAAGTGGGATATATTTTGAGGTAATCCGGGCGAAAGCGGCTATCCGAAAAGAGCTCTCTGAAGACCTCCAGATCCACCTTTGGAGAAGAGCCGGGCAGTCCCGGCATCATGTGAAAGCCCACCTTCAGGCCCACCTCCCGCAGAGCACGATTGGCAGAGACTGTATCTTCGACCGTATGGCCACGCTTCATATTCTCTAAGAGATCATCACGAGTGCTCTGCACGCCCAGCTCCACCTTGGTGGCTCCAAGAAGGAGCATGTTCATTGTCTCTTTGGGACCGCAGAAGTCCGGCCGGGTCTCGAAGGTGGTGCCGATGTTTCTAACCGATGCCGTCTCATTGGCCGCAGCCACATCGACAAATGACTGGTACTCTGTGGAGAGCGCTTTTACAGCAGGATAATCATTCATGGCCTGCAGACAGCGCTTGACAAACCAGTGCTGATAGCCCAACGGACGCGCGGTGATCGTTCCGCCCATAATGATCAGCTCCGACTTATCCAGGGGGTGGCCAATCTCATCCAGCTGAGCCAGCCGCGCCCTTACTTGGCGGTAGGGGTCGTAGCCATGCTGCGCAGCCCGAAGTGCCGCTGGCTCGCGACCGGTGTAGCTTTGCGCTGAGGAGCATAGAATGCCGCCCGGACAGGGGACGCAGGTGCCGTGCGGGCAGCGGGCCGGAGAGGTCATGGCTGCAATGACGGCCACGCCGGAGAGGGTTCGTGTGGGCTTACGCACCAGCATCTTGAGCCGCGCCCGCTCCTGGGGCGTAGCGTTGCTGAGTATATCGGCATTGCTGGGAAGCGATGAGAGGGCTAGCCGAGATGAGGCGTCCTTCTTATGCGACTCCAGATCAGCCTGCGTCTTGATAACGCCGGCCAGTATGGCATCGACTATGCTTCTAAGCTCAATTGCCAGGGCCTTGCCATCCCGGCATGCACAAAGCGACTCATTCATAGCGAAACGGGTGCAAAGGGACCATCAATCACAACCACAATCAGGCTCAATATTTCCTTCTGCCTTCGCTTGCAGATACTGCTGCTCAACCTGCTGGGCAAGGTTGCAGCGAAGCAAGCCCGAGACGAACATGCCTGCCATCAAGACCTGCTCTTTGGACATCTCTTTTAACGCCTCCTTGAGCTTTGCCACAGCTTCCTGCTCGCTGCCTGTCTGGGGATCGAAGAGCAGCATTTTGAATTGATCGCCGATCTTCATCATCTCCTCTGATGGAATGTCAAAGAAGCCGCGAACTATCTCCAGGACCAGGGATTCCTCGTTTGGTTCGAACATGTTTTGACCTAGACGATACATGATGAAATAGGTTTGGCATCTAGAGAAGGTCGCACAAAAAGAGCGGCCTTTTCCGGCCCAGCTGCCTTATGGCCAGTCCTCCCTCATCCAGAAGCATATAGGTATCGGGTGTCTCAAGGCAGGTGCCATTTTTCTGCTCGCGCGTAAAGCAGCCAGCGTTCACAGCCAGCGGCCCTCCCTTTCTCTGAAATATGCCCGCTCGGTGCGTATCCCCATAAATGAAGCAGTCTATTTTGCCTAGATTCCTCTCGCGAATGAACTTCAAGATGGCCTCATATTGCCCCTCTACAGAAGCCTGGCGCTGGTTGGGAAAAACACCAGCGTTAAACCTCAGCAGAAGACTGGAGGCCTTCCAGATAGAGTTCTCGAAAGAGACCATCTCTCCGATGCAGGCAGAACGGTAGATGCTCTCGTAAGCGTAAGTCATCATCATCTCCAGGTCTGCAGGAAGAAACTCCTCCCCAGAGAGTCTACGCAGCTTCTCCACCAACTGCAAAGTGAAAGTTTGGATGCCGTCCAGATGATGGCCGTGCGTGAAGAGAAAGGTCCGATGACAGCATTGGGCTCGGTAAGTAGGATAGAGCATATCGATATCAAGGCCGCTAAAGTTCAGGCGCCAGCGCATGGAAGGAATATAAATGGGATATAGATCGCCGCGACTTGCCCTCTCCATGAACTCGGCCTCCTGCTTTTGTACTACCAGGTGATGATCGTGATTTCCTACAACGTAGCGAATCTTCAGATTCTCCTGAGAGAGCCGTTTTAAAAAAGGAATTGAGCCTTTCACAGCATTCTCTGGGCGCACCCTCCAAAAATCGAAGATATCTCCCAAAAGCACAACCTCATCGCAGCCGCCCTCAAATTCCGATATCTCTTGCATCAACTGGTCTACCTTTGCCGGGCTCTTGAGAGTCGATGAATCCAGGCCGAAATGCGTATCAGAGATTATCAGAGATGCCATGCTTACCTTCCCCCTCCCCAGAACTGTTTATTACTGTTGTTATTTATAAATATTGTGCGTCATGAACACCTGGAAAACGGCAAGTGAAACATAGTTCCTGGACAGATTCACCCCCTCCGAGCAAAAGACAAAAATATGTTCTAAAAAAAGCAAAACATCAGAATGATCGACATCACCATTCCCAAAGGCAGCCTGCAAAATCAGACACTGCAGCTCTTCGAGCAAGCCGGGCTGGAGGTTAAGAGAACGGAAAGGGAGTACAATGCCCGCATACAAGATCCTCGCATCGGCAAGGTGAAGATCCTCCGTCCCCAGGAGATACCAGGATATGTAGCCAAAGGCTATTTCGACCTGGGCATCTCCGGAACGGACTGGATAATGGAGTCCGGTGCCGTCGTGGCCCATGTGGCTGAGCTCAACTACGGCAAACTGGGACCAGGCATTGTAAAGCTGGTGGTTGCCGTGCCCGAGAGCCTGGATATTCACTCTGCCCGTGAGATAAAACCGGGCAGCCGCGTATCCACGGAATATCCGAGCCTCACCCAGGCCTTCTTCTTGAGCCTGGGAATACCGGTGGACATCCAGTTCTCTTTTGGAGCGACCGAAGCCAAGGTTCCGGAGTTGACCGATGTGGTCGTCGATCTCACCGAGACCGGTTCCACCCTGAAGAAGAACGGCCTGAAGATCATTGATGTCATGCTGAGGTCCACCTCGGAGCTGATTGCCAACAAAAAGAGCTGGGCTGACCCGGAGAAGCGCGAGGAGATCATAGCCGTAGAGACGCTTCTTTCCGCAGTCATAAAGGCGAGAGGAAAGGTCCTGCTCAAGATGAACGTGCCCGAAGATGCCATTAAGGATATCATCTCCATGCTGCCCAGCATGAAGAATCCCACCATCTCCAAGCTCTACAACTCCGGCTACTACGCCGTGGAGACTGTGGTGGACAAATCCACAGTCAACCTGCTCATTCCCCAGTTGAAGAAGTCGGGAGCAGAGGATATCCTGGAGCTGGCCATCTCCAAGATCGTACCCTAAATATATAATTCATCCTTTTTCCAAAGCGAGTAGCAGCAAAACAATAATATGTTTTTTAAAAAAAAGCAAGCGGGCGCGGGGGGATTCGAACCCCCGATCTACAGCTTAGGAGGCTGCCGCCTTATCCGGACTAGGCCACGCGCCCTTTTCAGGCTTTTCCGTATAACCAACACGTATATCAACCTTTCCGGATTGGCACGCTCCTTTATTCCGATTGGCGATAGTTCTTTGCGCAGCAACATCCTGCCGGAGTGTGAGATCTCTTCCCTCAGCAAGATCTCTTCCAATTGGCTATCACTCCCTTTAGCGAATGAGCACTGCGCTCAGAACAACCACGAAGAGGCCCAGGAAGAACCAGCCCAAGATCCCTTCCGCCATGGCCAGGTGCCTGTAAACGCCTACGGGATAGGTATTGACTGGCGCCTGAGAGGTGGTGAACATGGCAATGCTGAAATAGAGGGCATCGGTGAAAGAGACGCGCTTACTTGGCCGCAACCGCTGGTCTCCAGGAAGCTCCACGCCCTCGATCACGAACTTGTCCATGCCCTTTCCCGCCCAAAATATCACTCCAAAGATGAGAATGGTAAAGAGACACCAGAAGGCAGTGTAGCTTACTCGAACACCATAACCGCAGGAGAGCCAGGAGATGATGTCCGAGATTTTGCCCCAGCCCCAGGGCGCCTGGTCCTGACCGATTCTGCGGTATTTATAGTAGCATTCATCGGCTTCGTCAAACCACTCCAGGCTCTTGTAGTTCTTCACCAGTGCCAGGTAGGCGGCCCCATTGTACACCATGCGGTCCCGTAAGGTGCTCCAGTGGACTACGAACTTGGAGAAGTCCGTGCTGTTGAGGTTAATTTTAGAATTCTCACTGAATGTTACATTATCCAGTTGCATGCTGTATAGCCTGGCCCCCTCCAAGATCAAATCCCCATCAAACCGGGCATTGACGAAATAGGCCAGGTCTGCAAATTTCACTCCCCCAAAGAAGGCCGTCTTTTTGAAGTCAACATTGCCAAAGTCCGCTAAACCCCCAAAGCTGGACAGGCCAAAAGTGCTTCCTCCCCAGAAGCGGGCCGCACGAAAGAGCACATCGCTCTCGAAACGGGTGGCGGCAAATGTGGCATTGCCGCGAAACTGGGCAGATCGAAATGTGACCTGTCCGGCGAACTGAGTCGCAAAAAAGCTTACATCTTCGAAGTTAGCATTCCAAAACGATCCAGAACTTAGGAACTTGGCATAATTAAAGTCGACATCACTGGCAAAGTCGGAATCTAGGAATACTGCATCACCATTAAACTGAGCGTTGCCAAAACTGCTATCGCTCTGAAAAAGCGCACTGATGAAGGAGGCCGGTCCCTGGAAATAGGTCTCGGCAAAGTCGGCCTGCTTTTGGAATCTTGCACCGGAAAACCTGGCATCTCCCAGGAACCTGGACTTGACAAAGCTGACATTATCTTGAAAGGTGCATCCCCGCAAATCCAGGACCTCAGCGAAGATCATGGATTCCATTCTTAATGGTCCTTGGAAGCGCGAGTTGGTAATTCTTATCGATTGCTTGACCGGCCCAACTCCAGTCCCCAGATCCAGTTGACCGGCGATGGTTACATTGTCATAGTTCAGCGGCTCGCCCGATCTTATTTGGGCCAGGATATCTTGGGCGGCTATGCCCGGAGGAGCAAAACCCTGCGGCAAAGAGGCATCAAGCCCAGGCTCTGCCAAGGCCTCGCTAAGCATGAGGAAGAGCAATGATGCCAAGAGCAGCATGTGCCATCTGGGAACTCGAATCACTGAGCAATTTGAAGGTGGCCCAGGATTTATCACTTTTGTATTTACATTACCGGATCATAACCCGGCCCAAGGTCACCAGGAAGAGTGCCAGAAGCAGCCAGCCTAAAATTCCTTCCAGGATGACATAATATCTGTTTTTGCCTACGGGCAGAAATTCATTGGGCCCTCGGGAGATGAAGATCATGGTGCTGAAAAAGAGGGCGTTACGTAAGGTAACGTGTCCGGGCACGGCATACTTTTCCGCCGGCTCATGCAGGGGCTTGGCTGACTTTCGAATGCCGTCCCCACTCCAGAAAACCAGGGCGAAGATAAAGATTGTCAGAAGCGACCATATCCCTGCATAGCCGGGACGCACGCCATAGCCGCAAGAGAGCCAGGCCAAAATATCGATGACCTTAGACCAGCCCCATCCCTTATGATCTTGATCAATCTTTCGATATTGATAGTAGCAGTCATCCTGATCACCAGACCAGCCCAGGCGGCGGTAGTTCTCCACCAGCGCAAGATAAGCTCCCGGCTCCCAGACCACATGCTCCTCGATCTCATTCCAGTGGGCCTTGAAGCGGGCAAAATCGGTGTCGTTCAGGATAATTCGAGATTTCTTGCCGAATTTTGCCTTATCCAAAAGGATGGTGGAGATCGATCCGCCCTTGAAGTTGATATCACCATCGAACAGGGCGCTCTGGAAGCTGGCGATGTCCTCGAATTTGGTCAGGCCAAAGAAGGCATCCTTGTGAAACTTTGCTCCCGAGAAGTAGGCAGCTTCGGAAAAGCGGGCCAGGCTGAAGACGGCCTCGTCCGCAAAGAGCGCGCCCCCAAAGGAGGAGAGGCCGGAGAAGCTGGCCAGGCCGAACTGGGCGGGGCCGGAAAAGACGGCATCGCTGAAGAGAGGACTGTTAAAACGAGACTGGAAGAAGTTGGCTTTACCGGAAAAGGAAGCGGCGGATAAGTCTGGCGCCCCCAAGAAATCTACGTCGGAAAAGAGGGCGTCTCCGAGGAACTGCGCGGACGCGAAGTAGGAGTAAGAGTCGAAATTGGAGTAATTGAAGCAAGCATTGGCCATGAACCGGGCCTCATTGAAAAAGGCATCCATGCCAAACGTGGCATCTTCAAAGCTTACGTTATCCCGAAAGAGGGTGCCATCGAAGACTGCTGGCTGGGAGAAGGAGGCGGCGGAAAAGCTCGCGTTGCTAAAGACGGTGTTGGCGAAATCGGCCAGGCCCAGGAAGGCGGCACTCTCGAAACTGGCATTGCCAAAGGTGGTGCCCCAGAAGACGGCGTCCTTCGCGAAGGTGACACCATCGAAGCTGGCATTGATGAGGGTAGAGTTAGTAATTGCGAACGAGTTTGACACCCGAGCATCGGGCAGTGATTTGAGATCCAGTTCGCCCAAAACCCGGACATTATCATAATAAACGGGCTCTTTGTTCTCTAATTTTGCATATATCTCCTGGACAGGGATAACCTGCTCTGCGCCAGAAGTTGATACGACTGACATCGCCAAAACAGCTATCAATGCAAGAGATCGCCAGGCCATCCATTAGCGCCTTTGAGACTTCCGAGTCAAATTCTTTGCTATTGGAAGGCATCACACGTAGCTATATATCTTCAGATATTCTTTCCGCACCTGGCATGGAACCTCAAAATCAAGCTATACAGACCCTCACCAAGCAGGGCTACCACCTGGTGGGCTCGGGCGCAGTCAAGCCCTGCCTATGGCTCAACCGCTCCCTGCGGGGCGGCGACCAGTGCTACAAGCATCACTTCTACGGCATCTCCAGCCACCGCTGCGTGCAGATGACGCCCACCTTGGAGTGCAACCACCACTGCCTGCACTGCTGGAGACCGATAGACGATCCCGTTCCGACAAAAGAGCACCTGGAGCCTGCGGAACTATTGGACGGCATCCTGCGCGGCCAGCAGAAGTTTATTTCCGGTTACGGCGGAGCCAAGACCACGGATCTGGAGAGGTTGGCCGAGGCGCGCGAGCCAAAGCATGTGGCACTCTCCCTCATGGGCGAGCCCACACTCTATCCATATCTAAAGGAGCTTATCGACCTGATACGTAAAAGAGGCATGACCTCGTTTGTAGTGAGCAACGCCACAAATCCCGATGTCCTGGCTGAGCTGCAGCCGACGCAGCTCTACCTCAGCCTCAATGCTCCCGATGAGCAAATGTACCGCCACGTCTGCCGTCCCACCGGAGAACTCTGGCAAAGGATCCTGGAGAGCCTGGAGATCATCAAGCTGCACCGCTGCCGAAGCGTGATCCGCCTGACTCTGGTCCGCGGCCTGAACATGGAAAGGCCGGAGGACTACGCCCGCCTCATCGCGAAGGCCGAGCCGGACTTTGTGGAGGTCAAGGCATACATGCACCTGGGCCGCTCCCGAGACCGTCTGACTCGCGACGCTATGCCGCAGCACTCCGAGATCATGGAATTCGCTCGCACCTTAGGCAGGGCCCTGGGCTACGAGCTGGAGGCAGACGTGCCCCTGAGTCGGGTTGCCCTTCTCTCCAGCCGGCGCGTGGAGAGAAGCCTGGTGGATAAGAATTAAAAAGGCAAGATTGGAGAGAAGAGGAGAATGATCCATCTCACCCAAAATAAAGATAAATATGCACGATGATCACACCCGATTAAAGGCACACTCCGGATTTACAATCAGTACTTAATCAGATGTTGTATATTTATTAATTTATGAAATATAAAAAGTGTAAGCAAAGATGGTTACATGCCCAGGATTAAGATACAAGGTTAATCTATGAGAGCGCATTTAAGAGAGGATATGTTCCGCTCAGTGGGAAAACTATTTTTGTGGGTAGTTGCAACAACTCATTCAGACTTAATGATATTAGAGAGGAAAGTGGGCGTAAAGCTCCAGGTGAAGCTATGGACTTAGAAATAAAGATCCTGCTGGTGGAGGACAATTTAGAGGACGCGACCGTAACAAAGCGCGTGCTAAAACACAATAAGCTGAATAATGGTCTGGTTATTGCCGCCAGCGGCAAAGAGGGCCTTGCGGTTCTACAAACCAGTGCCGACACCGATCTGCCCCAGCTAATCTTGCTGGACATCAACCTGCCCGATATCAGCGGCATAGATCTTCTCACCTGCATAAAAAAAGACAAAAATCTCAGCAATATCCCCGTGGTCATTCTTACAGGGTCCAATGTGGATCAGGATATTCAGAAGAGCTACGATCTGGGGGCCGACAGCTACCTGGTCAAGCCTATCTCCAATGACGCCTTGATGCAGGTTATCAAGAAGCTATTTTATCCCTGAGGCAAGATGCCTCGCTACATCAAGATTCCCTCTATCATCCCGGCGAGCATCCACCGGCGTCTCCAGGATCATAGCCAGGTCGGCAAGAGCGGGATGAACAAGAATTGCGCGAAAGCCCTCCTCGCCTATCTGCCCCAGGCCAATATGCTCATGCCTGTCCAGATGCGACCCGATGGCTCCCTTGCAATCGTTGAGATGAATAAGCATAAGCAACTCCAGTCCGATGCGATCCTGAAACAGATCCAGCGTCGCCTGCAATGACCGAGAGGACCGCAGGTCGTATCCTGCGGCATGAAGATGACATGTATCCAGGCAAACGCCCAACCGCTCGCGTTCGGCTGGAAGAGATTTCAGGACGGCAGCTATATCGGAAAACGTTCTGCCCATGCTGTTTTTTGTGCCGGCGCTGTTCTCCAGAAGCAAGACTGTATCGCTATCACACTCAGAAAAGACAGTCTGCAAAGCAGCTACAATCCTCGCGAGCCCACTCTCCCGGCCCATGCCCAGGTGACTTCCCAGATGAGTTACAAGATAAGGTATGCCTAGAGCCTGACAGCGCTCCAGCTCCCTCGCGAGAGCCTCTACCGATTTGGCATAAAACTCTTCCTTTGACGAGGCAAGGTTGGGTAAGTAAGGCATATGGTCAACGACCGGAGAGAGGCCGGACTGCCTTTGCTGGGCGAGAAAGCGCTCCACAGATTCTTCTGGGATGGGATTTGAGCACCATTTGCGAGGATTGGAAGAGAAGATCTGAAAAGCATCACATCCTTTTTCGCGAGCACGAGAAACGGCCCTGTCCACGCCGCCAGCAACTGAAACATGCACGCCTAATCGCACCATGTTCCAGGCCTCAAGAGTGCTTCTCAGATCAAACTTGCCCTGAGACCAGGCCCATGGATAAATTGATTATAGCATGTATCGTTGTTAGGGCACAGGGCCCCGAGGTGCGACGCCAATGATGATACAGCATTCTCTGATGCCATGATGAGCCCTATGAGTTCTGAGGCGCGCAAAAATATAGGCAAATAATAAAAGTCAAAAGAAGAAAGGAAAAAAGCTCGTTGGTTTTGCCGTTCTTTCTGGGCCCTCAGGTTTTCATGCGAGCTTTTGCCCATAAGCTAATATTGTCGATCAGATTCAGTTCCACGATCTTTCGAGTATCGTAAAGCATCTCTTCCACCTCATGCATTGTGAAGCTCTTCTTCCCACCCATCTTATCGACAACATCGAGGACCGCGTTGGGCGTGGATTTGCTTATCTCCCTCATCTGTCCTGCCAGAACTGAGCAGGCATTTTTTAGATATTTTATGGAGTAGTCTGATGTAGACTTCCTGTCGGTGAGGTTCTTATTAACCTCCTTGATGGACCAGCATATGGTGAGGATATCTCTATACATCTCGGCACCCTACAGGAGATCGCCTGGTGGATATTTAAACGCTGTGGAGAGCTAAGAACTAAATGAGGGATATAGAATAAAAAGGTGGGGCTGGTGAGATTCGAACTCACGATCGACGGGTATCTCCGATACTGAAGTGCATACAGCCGGAAATCGGTGGCTGATAACAGCTCATTTCAGTGCTCCAACGGATCATCAACGATCTCCCCGTCGAGAGATCTCAGTAGACCCGTTGCTCATCATTAAATTATACCGCTGGAGCCCATCGCCCTACCTGGCTAGGCCACAGCCCCGGTCGTTTTAAAGCGGGCCGAGAGGGATTTGAACCCCCGACCTAAAGGTTAAGAGCCTTTCGCTCTGCCTGACTAAGCTACCGGCCCGGACTCATCCAAGGTTGATGCCATATATATACGTTTCGGATAACGGTTTGCCTGAGAGCCCCGGCGCATGCATTTAATAATAAACGCAAATGAAGAGATAAGCAAACCGCCGCAGAAGCAAATTCAATAATTCATGGAAAAAAGAGATGATAGGAGCAGCAAATGCTCCCTAAAAAGTATTGATATACCTTTCAACTTCCCAGGGATGGACGTAGGTATTGTAAGCCTCCCACTCCAAAAGACCCAGGCGCATGATATTCTCAAAAACATGCTCTCCCAAAGCCCCGCGTACGACACTATCCGCTTCCAGATAGTCCAGGGCCTCCTTGAGATTGGCTGGCAGGGTCTTGATGCCCATGGCTTTGCGCTCGGCTGGGCTGAGGTGATAGACATTCAGATCCACCGGCTCTCCCGGATCGATGCCCCTCTTGATTCCGTCCATGCCTGCCGCCAGGATTGCGGCAAAGGTCAGGTAGGGATTGCAGGTGGGATCAGGTGAGCGGAACTCAATGCGGGTGGATAGACCCCGGCCGGCTGGAATGCGAATTAGGGAGGAGCGATTCGGCCCGGACCAGGTGATGTAGACGGGTGCCTCAAAGCCTGAGACCAGCCGCTTGTAAGAGTTGATAAGGGGATTGGCAATAGCAGTTATTGCACAGGCGTGCTCGATCAAGCCCCCGATAAAGAACCTGGCCAGATCGCTAATGCCTGTTTTCGCCTCGGAATCGAAGAAAGCATTCTCCCCTCCCCTAAATAGCGAGATATTGGCATGCATTCCCGTGCCGGCTGCGCCGTAAATGGGCTTGGGCATGAAAGTGGCGCGCAGTCCCTCTCTCATGGCGATGGTCTTGGTGACATACTTGAAGGTCACTACCTTGTCGGCGTTCTTCAGAGCATCGTCATAAACAAAGTCTATCTCGTGCTGACCCTTGGCAACCTCGTGATGAGAGGCCTCGATGGTAAAGCCCATCTGCGTCAGCGCCCGGACGATCTCGCGGCGCACATCCTCAGCCAGGTCCACGGGACCGAGGTCAAAGTAGCCGCCATAGTCGTGCGGGATGGTAGCTGAGCCGCCATTCTGCTTTTCGAAGAGGAAGAACTCCAGCTCCGGGCCGACATTCATACTAAAGCCCATCTCCTGGGCTTTTTTGAGCTGCTGGCGCAAGACATGACGGGGATCGCCCTCGAAGGGCTTTCCGTTGGGCAGATGCACATCGCAGATCAGCCGGGCCTCGTTAGAGCCGTCCTTGGTACGCCAGGGCAGGAGGCTGAAGGTGGACAGGTCTGGTTGCAGGACCATATCCGACTCCTGGATTCTGGCAAATCCCTCAATGGAAGAGCCGTCAAAAGATATGCCGCTCTTCAAGGCTTTTCCTATCTGGGTGACGGGAATGGCCACGTTCTTAACAATTCCCGATATATCCGTGAACTGTAGCCGGAGGAACTCTACGTTCTTCTCCTGGACGATTTTAAGGACCTGCTCCTGAGAGTACATTTATTATCATCTCCTGCCTGACTCGCGGAGTCATTTATTAACAGGAATCCGCGAGAGTGAAATATAAAGCCCATATGCCAAGGGCGTGATTACATTTGCGAATCTGGCTCAATCTGGTGTTTTAAATAACTATCCGATGGGAAAGGCTATTCCGGCTGCATTAACTTCTGGTGCAGAAATTCTTGCGGCAGCAATTATGCTTATCTAGGGTTATACTATTCATAAGGGATTTGATGTCCGGCAAAAGAGTTTTCGTGGTGGACGCGGGAGGCAGAGGAAATGCCATAGCCCATGCCTTTGCCCGGAGCGGCAGCGTGGAGACGGTATTTGTGGCTCCCGGCAATGCAGGCAGCGAGATGATAGAGAAGTGCCGCCTGGCAACCGTGCAGGGCAAGATTCCAAAGACCATCTCGGAAATGCTCGCTTTTACAAAACAGGAAAGGATAGACCTGACCTTTGTCGGGCCGGAAGGCTACCTGTCCGATGGGATTGTCAATGTCTTCCTGGAGGAAGGCCAGAGAATCCTGGGCCCAAAGAAAGAGGCAGCCATCCTGGAGAACAGCAAGTGCACGACCAAAGATCTTCTCAAGAGCCTGAATGTTCCCGTGCCGCGCTGCGAGAACTTCGATGACCCGGCGGCTGCCAGGGAGTACGCTCATCAGTTCTGCTCGGAAAATCCCGGTCAGGGCCTGGTGATCAAGGCGGATGGTCTCGCGGCGGGAAAGGGCTCCGTGGTCTGCTCCACTGAAGAGGAGGCCCTGTCTACCATCGAGCGCATCATGGTCAGCCCCAAGCTCTTTGGCCAGGCAGGAGAGAGAATCGAGATCGAAAAGCGGCTGGATGGGCGCGAGCTGATGTTCTTTGCCCTTAGCGATGGCAGAACGGTTCTGCCACTGGAGTCGGCTTTAGACTACAAGCAGGCTTTTTCTGCAGACGAGGCGGTGGCCGTCCGGCTCTTCAATAAGCTCTCCAATAACCCCAATCTAGAGAATAATCCCAACACCGGCGGCATGGGCGGATTCTCGCCCCATCCCTGGCTGGACGGGGAGCTGACCGAGAGAATAATGAATAAAATCGCCGTGCCCACTGTGCGCGGCTTTCATGAGGCCACGGGGCACGAATACGTGGGCGTGATCTACTTCGGGCTCATGATCTCGGAAGAAAGGGAGCCGTCTGTGCTGGAGATCAATGTGCGCCTGGGCGATCCCGAGACGCAGGTCATTCTGCCCCGCCTGGAGACGGACTTCTTCCAGCTATCTGAGGCCGTGCTGGACAGAAAGCTCGACTGTGTGCCTCTGCAATGGTCGCGTGACTTCTGCTTAGGGATTTGTGCCACATCTGGCCGGGCCATCAAGCCGTTAGCCTCGGGCGGGGGCGGGGAGCGGCCCGGCTATCCGGGAGAGCACTACACCAATATGCCCATCTCCGGATTGGAGAAGGTGGACCCGGAGGTTCTGGTCTACCACAACGGCACGGCCTTTGGCCAGGATGCCACGGGAAAGAGAAGGCTGTTTACTACGGGCGGCCGGGTGTTGACGCTGGTCGCCAGAGGCCGCAGCCTGGCCGAGGCAAGGATCAAAGCCTATGATAACATGAAGAGGATCCGTTTCAATGGAATGCGCTACAGAAAGGACATAGGCCAGGGCTATCTATGATAATATTAGGTCTGGAAGGGACAGCCTGGAACCTTAGCGCCGCCCTGGTGGACGAGCAGGGCGTGATCTACGAGAAGAGCGCTACCTATACCCCGGCCAAAGGAGGCATACACCCTCGCGAGGCGGCGCAGCATCATGCGCAGTACATGGCCAAGGTAGTGGGAGAGGTGCTGGCTCACTCGCGAGAGCAGGGCTTGAAGATCGACGCCATCGCCTTCTCCCAGGGTCCGGGACTGGGGCCGTGCCTGCGCACCGTGGCTACCGCAGCGCGCACCCTCTCTCTGCGCTTTGCCGTACCCCTGGTGGGCGTCAATCACTGCGTGGCGCACATTGAAGTGGGCAAATGGCAATCAGGGGCGCGTGACCCTGCGGTCATTTACGTGAGCGGGGCCAACTCGCAGGTGCTGGCACTGCGCCAGGGCCACTATAGAATTTTTGGCGAGACCCTAGACATCAGCGTGGGAAATGCCATAGACAAGTTCGCCCGCTCCGTGGGGCTTGCCCATCCGGGCGGGCCCAAGGTGGAGGAGCTGGCCCGCGAAGCAAAGCAGTACATCCCCCTGCCCTACACCGTGAAAGGCATGGACCTCTCCTTCTCCGGCCTGTCCACGGCGGCCACGGAGGCGGCCAAGAAGTACGATCTGGCCGATGTCTGCTACAGCCTGCAGGAGACGGCCTTCGCCATGCTGGTGGAGGTCACAGAGCGGGCCATGGCCCACGCCGAGAAGAAGGAGGCCATGCTGGTGGGAGGCGTGGGGGCCAACAAGCGCCTTGGCGAGATGCTCAATATCATGTGCGAGGAGAGAGGCGCGAGGTTCTTTTTGCCGCCGCGAAAGTTCATGGGTGACAACGGCAGCATGATCGCCTACACGGGGCTGATCATGCTGAGGAGCGGGGCGACAACGTCGATCGCGGAGTCGAAGGTGCGACCGGGGTACAGGACGGACGACGTGCCGGTGACGTGGGCGTGAATGCGGTGCGCCCAAGGCCAAAAAAGATCCTGTTTCTTCACCCCCCACCCGTATATCACCCATGACCGACGTCAACGGTCCGTAGAATTCGATTCCCGCAAATAATAGGACCTCGAGCACGTCATATTTATATTGATTATAGATTCTTTTGTCTGTAATTGTATGATTCGGGAAACGGAAGTGGTCAAACATCCTCGCGAAAGTTCGTGCCATTCTCGACCTGGTGAGAATAGATCTCGTATTCGGCGCCGGGATATTTGTCGTAGCCGGCGAGATTTTTGGGCTTCGTGGATTACCTCCTTTGAACCAGGCGCTTTTAGGATTTCTGACTGGATTCTTTATCTCCGGTTCCGCAAATATTTCCAATGATTATTTTGACTGGGACGTGGACAGGGTCAATCAGCCAGGACGACCCCTTCCATCCGGCCGGATTTCTGTTGCACAACTGTGGACCCTGTTTTTCCTTTTCACGGCAGCAGGTCTAGCAACAGCAACCCTCCTCGGATCGCTCGTGCTGGCTTTGGCAGCAGCTGTCTGGGTGATCGCTCTTCTCTATAATATGAAACTCAAGGAAATGGGTCTTTTCGGGAACCTGACTGTAGCCTTTTGCGTTGCAATGACGGTTATCATCGGTGGTGCGACGATCGGGATGATAAACGGGATTGTGCTGACGTTTGCTGCCCTGGCATTCCTTTTTGATCTTGGCGAAGAGATCGCAGCGGATGCGATGGACGTCATTGGTGATGAGCTGCGATCATCGAAAAGCATCGCCAAGAGAAAGAACAAAACTTATGCACTCAGGCTTTCTGGTGTAATATTCATTATTTTCATCATGCTGTCCTTCCTTCCGTTCCTGATGGGGTGGCTTGGATACGTCTATCTGCTCCTTATTGTAGTAACAGATCTTTGCATATCGTATTTTTCCTCCAGGCTTCTTCTGAGCGATACGATAGAAGAAGGGCGGATTCAGATTCGCCGGCTGTATTTGACCTGGGGCATGTTTGTTGCTATATTCATATTTGCCAACCTCATTTGACTGCAAACCAGATCAGTCTCGTCCATTTGTCCTGGTGCCCTGAGATTCACATAGCTGCGTAGCTGAAATGGACCGCGGGATCGGTCAGCCCAAATCCCTGCACATCAAGCACTAATGAGCCGTTGTAAGCGGTGGAGAGTAGCTCCAGTCCCTCTGTGCAGTTGATCTCCTGGAAGGCAAAGCCTCCCGAGACGAAGAAAACGGCATGATACTCATCGTAGTAGCCGCTGGCGGGAAACGACAGCCTCCAGCCAGCGCCGTCTTTCTCGACCAGAGAATCGCAAACCGCATAAAGCTGGCCGTTATTCTCGTAGATTTTATCAGCAGTGTTCAGGAAGGCGAGGCCGGATATGTCGTCCACATTGCCCACGACCAACGCTTTCCCAGGGGTGCCATCCACATAGACATTTAAAAAGAGCTGCCCGCTATCGCCCAGGGCGGTCGACGAAAAGAGTATAATCAATGCCATAGCCACCCTCGCCGTCTTTCTGGACGCCATCAGAGCACCTCTAAAGAGAGCGAGATGATTGGCAGCTATCGACTCATCTCCTCATCATCATTTTATTTTGGCCATGCCGGGGTGGCTCCATGTCGATCAGGAGAGAGTAAGTGGCCGCAAGCAGTCCCTGATCGATACGAAGCTCGCCCTTTCCGATCATGCCCCCGTCTGAGGGAGAGATGATTACAGAGATGCTGCCCAAGATTGCTGTATCATTGGCGGGAGAGGGCTGGCTCAAATCAGCCAGATCGGCCTTCAAGGCGGTCGAATTATTGCCGGAGGCAGATACGGCTATGTTGATGAGAGGATAGATGCTGCGATCCAGAATCATGCTGCCGCGATTAGTCTTCTTGCCTTCTTTTGCCCGGATGTCATCCCTGATCTCCTCCAGGCTCTTGTTGGAGGCCAGGAGACCTCTGATCTGGCCGGGCTCTAAAGGCATGATGGCCTCAACCTTCAGCCGGAGGATATGAGACTCATTGCCTAATATTGCAAAACCATGACCACTAAGCAGGACCTCAATGGGAACGCCCATGGGAAAGCCCGCATTTTGGAGGGGAATCATCTCCCCGTTGCGCAGACACATTCCCTCACAGGGCTCATCGATCTTCTGGTCATCATTGGGCTCAGCTAGAGACATGCCGGACAGACCGATAAAGAGCAAACTCGCCAGCCCCATACATAAAATTCTTCTGCAGATATTCATCATCGAAATTCGCCTGCCCAAACGGCCCAATAGCTTACCCTGAATTCACAATTCATTAGTTATAAGATTATTTCCAGGGCAAATCTTCGCGGTCCCAATACAGTAGCACTAATATATAGAAGACGAGCCGGCAGATCTAAGGCCGGCCGCCTTTTTTTCTTTGGCTGGGAGGGGACGCACCATCATCAATTTCGCAAATCAATTTCGCAAATGGAGAAGGGCAAAAAAGCCCAACAGCTATCAAAGCTTGATTGATCAAGCCTTGGTATGGCGTCCGAAGCCTGCCACTCCTAAAATCTGGGCCATTTGCCGCATATTCTTATTCTCTTCCGTCAGTTGGTTCAGGGTCATGTTGTCTCTCTCCTGCACCATCTTCTCCTGAAGCAGCGTGATCTGGTTAAGTGTCATATTGTCCAGCTCCTGCATCTTCTTCTCGGAGAGATCTTTGATCTGATTGACGGTCATATTGCCCAAATCATCTAAAGTCAGATCATCTACAAGTAACATAATTGGAGAGGCTCTTGCCATGCCCTGAGGAGCTTTATCCCACCGACCGCTCTTGTCATCGTGGCCGTACATTGCGCCGCCCATGCGCCCGGACATGCCATCCATCGGGCCGTTTCTCTTATGATTATCTCCCATGCCCATTTCCCCCATGCACTTTCCTTTCATGCCAAGGGATTCATTGGCATTCCTTCCCCATTGACTGCAGTTACTTCCTGCCTCTTTAGCAAAGCAAGCAGTCGTATTATTCCAGGCCTGATGCCGCATCTCCTTCAGCTCACCTAGCGTCATGTTGCCCATCTCTTCTGCCGTCAGATTATTCATCGGGGCAAACATCCCCCCATGCCCCTGCCGACCAGGGCAATTATCCATTGGCATTGACAGGGCCGGTGCTGCAAAAAGGCAGACTGCAGCCAGAGCGATCAAAGCGATCTTTCCCGATATTTCCGTAAATTTCATCTGTAATCAAACCTCTAATTCGTTATAATCTACAATCATTCCCACTCATCATACCCGTTCATCAAACCGAGCGGCCAGAAGCTTCAGCCGTCCGGCAAAATAACATACACCTGAACGATACAAAAAAGAAGGGCCGAACGAACGGTTTAAGATGAAGACGGCCCGCCTGCAAGCCGGATCAAAAAGGTTTACAAACGTTCTTTTTTGGATAAAAACCAATCAGAAAGTTCGATTATATTGGTCCTACCCCATTCCTTCTTGCTTACGAGTTTCCTGCGCTCCAGAGATATCAAAATTCCGGTTAAGGATGATTTAGGCGTTCCTGTCTCATACCGGATATCCGCCTGGGTCATTTTGCCACCATGATCGATTAATGTGCTTATTACGGCTCGCTCTCGGGCAGTAAGGGTCTGCATGACCGCTTCCATCTCGGAGCTGACCACGATGCCGTTTTTCATGGACGGCTCTTCAGGCTTTGCAGTGGGCATCTCCAGGGTTTCTGCAGATTCAGCAGAAAAGGAGCCCTGTGCCCGAATATCGGCCGGATCGGCGGCCGGAGAAGACGAGGGCTCTATGCGGCCTGGCCCATCCACGAGGGGCGTTTGTGATGCCTCGGGAAGAAATACACCATCATCGGCGGACGGCAAATCTAGCTGCCCCACCATATCGGGCTTCTCGGGCAGGGGAGCTGTCGCGATCTCTCTTGCCGCCTCATCCGCAATTGCTCCCACCACCGTATTCTCGATTGGGCTTGCGGTTGAACTTGCCATTGAGCTGCGCCTCTTTCTCTGCAATAAGACCGCAAAGCCAAAGCCTGCCACCAGGAGAGCGGCGGCAATGAGAAGCATGATCAGAGCCGCACCCTCGCCCGGATAGCCGGGGGGAAGGGACGGCAGGCTGCTGCCGTTGGCCACCAGAAGCTGCCGATACTGGATAGAGATACGGGGGTCAGAAACCTCATATCCCTGCACATCCGCCACAAGGGATTCATTGGACGCAGAGAGCAGATATCCCAGACCCTGCGAGGCGTTGATCTCCCCCAGGCTGGTCTCGCTAGGCAGGTAGAATGTGACGCGAAAATCATCAAAGCTGCCTATGGCATCAAAGCTTAAAGTCCAGAGATCGCCCACCTTTGCCGTCAGCCCGTTAGTGAGGGCATAGAGCTGATGAGAATCGTTCTCGAACCGGAACTGGGAGTTTGCGAGGAAAGCTAGACCGCTAACGTCCTCGGTATAGCCAGTGACCAGAGCTTTGCCGGCGTTATCCAGGTAGACATTGAGAATCAGACTCTGCCCAAAGGTGGAGTCGGATTCCTGGGCATGAACTGACATTGCGAGAAGAGCGGCTACAAAAAATAATGTTACTGCCGTTTTCCAGTGCGCCATACCGCTCCACTTGCCGCCGCCCTTCATAACAAATATCGTCTTTTGGGCTGAATCTATTTAAACGACACTCAAAATTATCCGCCACGACGCTATCCCTGTTACCAGGCCCGGCTGGCCACCGGCATCCTCCAGCCGCTGCCAAAGGCCCGATCCGTCACCTTCAGTCCCGGCGCTGCCTGCCGCCTCTTGAATTCGGCATTCTTCACCAGACAGAGCACCCTTTCCACCATTGCTTTTTCATAACCCATGGCGAGCAGATCCTCTTTTGACTGATGCCTCTCGATATATCTCTCCAGAATATCATCCAGCACCTCATAGGGAGGCAGGCTGTCCTGGTCGGTCTGGCTGAAGCGAAGCTCAGCGGTGGGCGCTTTGTGCAGGACCGCCGTTGGGATAATCTCTCTTCCCCGGGCGTTCAACCACTTAGCTATGCGATATACGGCAGTTTTGGGAACATCGGAGATGACGGCCAGGCCCCCGGACATGTCTCCGTAAATGGTGCAGTAGCCCACGGCCAGCTCCGACTTGTTTCCCGTGGTGAGAAGCACCAGGCGAAATTTGTTGGAGAGGGCCATGAGAAGATTGCCCCGGATGCGGGCCTGGATGTTCTCCTCCGTCACATCCTTTGGCTGACCCTGGAAGGGCTTGGCCAGCCCCCGGTCAAAGGACTTCATGATATCGGTGATGCTCATAGTAATCGTCTTAATCCCCAGGTTTTGCGCCAGAGCGCTGGCATCCTCAATGCTGGCCCGGCTGGTGTAAGGAGAAGGCATGAGCACTCCCAGGACGTTCTCCGGGCCGAGAGCAGAAGCGGCTATGGCAGCGACGAGGCTTGAGTCTATGCCCCCGGAAAGGCCCAGAAGAACTTCGGAAAAGCCGCACTTACGAACGTAGTCGCGTGTGCCCAAAACCAGCGCCCGCCAGATCTCGGACTCAGGAGTGAAATCATCCTCTGCGATTGCTGCCGCCCTGCAGGCCGGATCAACAATCATCAGATCCTCCTCAAAGCCCCGCGCGCGGGCCACAAGTTGGCCCTCTTTGTCGAAGACACAGCTTCGGCCGTCGAAGACCAGATCGTCGTTGCCGCCTACCTGATTGACATAGAAAAAGGGAACGCAGTACTTTTTAGCCAGGCCGGAAAGCATTGCCTCGCGGTGTTTTTGCTTACCTGCTGTGAAGGGCGAGGCGGAGAGATTTATAATAGCCTTCGCTCCCGCCGCCACCAGCTCATGCACGGGATCTGTGTGGTAGCGACGGCGTCTCCAAAAGTCGCGATCGTTCCAGATATCCTCGCAGATGGAAATACCCAAGACCGCCGTCCCCAACTCCAGAATCTGTGGCTCTGCCGCCGGCTCAAAGTAGCGGTCCTCGTCAAATACATCGTAAGTGGGGAGCAGCGTTTTTTTAAAGGTCCTCTCCACCCGGCCTTTGCGAAGCAAGGCAGCAGAGTTGAAGAGAGGGCGGCCTTCCTCAGAGGGATTGGGCTCGGCCAGGCCCACCAGGACAGGTGGGAGATCAGCCAGCTCTTCGGCCAGGTGGCGCAGAATGGCCCAACTGCGCTCTATAAAATCGGCATTGAGGAGCAGGTCGCGGGGCGGGTAGCCTAGCAGAGCCAGCTCCGAGGTGACGGCTAAGTCGGCACCTTTCGCGCGGCGAGCTGCACTGGCGATGAGCGCGGCGTTGCCCTGGAGATCTCCGACGGTGGGATTGAGCTGCAAGAGTGCTATTTTCATAGAAGTGCTGGGATGGATGTCTGGACGGCATTAATCACTTTCGTTTCCTTTTGCAGGCGAGAAAGATATGCGCATATTTCAGGGCAATGGAATACCAACCTAAAAACCATTAAATGATCAATTGTCGAATATAGAACGCTTAAAACCAGATTTAATCGAATCGGAACCATTTTGGAACTTCGACATTTACCGTAAAAGTTAAATATCGTTCAGGCAGGGTGGTCTTCGTGAGAGCGGCTCAACTGGGCCGATCTCGATGATAGTGGAGGTCAGTAAAATGAGATACATGAAATTGTTCGCTTCATTGGCAGTATTATGCCTTCTAGCAGGTCTTGCCCTGGCAGCACAAAATGGAAATGGTCCAACTGCTTGCACCGGAGCCTGCAATGGGAACAGCATCAAGAACTGCGAGAATCAGGGTGCCTGCAATCAGCAAAATTGCCAGGTAGGAGAGCCCTGCCAGGGCCAGAATTGTAATAAGGCTGGACCTCAGGATGGAACCGGACCTCTGAGAGACGGCAGCTGCCGGAAGTAAACCGACTATAGAGTTCATTCATCAGGGATTCGTTTCCCTGTTTCCCTGATAATTTTTATCTTTATATATTAATATTGAAAATTAACCACTCCTTGGTCAACAATTATCTTGCCTTCCCACGTCACTCCAAAGAGAGGTTGGAAGGGCATAATCAGCTACCTTTTTACCTCTGCGCGCCCCCAAGTCTCTGGCGCAATGATGATCTGGCCTGTCTGATTTCATGATGAGGATATTGAGTTCTGAGCGCCTTAAACCTAAAGATCCCGTCCCGGAATAAGATCGCAGCCCGTGCAGCGGTAGCAGCCCGTCAGGGCAGCGCCCCCGTCCAGACCGCCCTTTTCCAGCGCCCTCTTCAGGTAGCGGGCCAGGTCCAGCAACCTCTCCGCAGAAGGCCGCTGCATCTGCACCTCGCCGACCCGCAGCGGATGAAGAAAGACGGCCCGCAAGACCGGGATGATGCCCTTCTCCGTGAGCTCATCGATGCTGCGGCGCAGGAGGTCATCGGACTCGCCCAGGCCCACGATAATATTAGTAAAGACCCGGTTTTTTCCGAATATGGCCACTGCTTCCTGCAGGGCATCCATGATCTCCTGATAGGAGATGCCCGGGCAGACCTGCGTGAACAGCTCAGGGTCCACGCACTCCAGGTTGTACTTGACCTCATCCGCCCCGGCATCTTTGAGAATTTGATTTACGCCGGGAAAAGGGCTGATGGAAACGCCCACAGGGACACTAAAGCGCTTTAGATCCCTGACGATCCCGGCTACTCGCTCGGCTTCCGCCTGGGGCGAGACCTCTACGCCGCTGGTCAAGGAGATGGCGCGCAAGCTGCCCTTCCGGGCGGCCTCCTCTACCATCTGCAAGACCGTCTGCCTGGACTTTATGCCGCCGCTTAATTTGGGCACGGCGCAGAATTTGCAGTCAAAGACGCAGCGCTCCGAGACGGTGATGTAGGCCTGCTCCGGGCAGTGCAAGAGCGGCTCTACCAGCCGGCCACGGGCGATCTCCCGGCCGCCCATCAAAATGGCCACGCCCTCCGCATGGCTCTCCAGGCAGAGAGGCGAGCTTTGTGCCACAGAGAGTCGAGCTATGTGCGGCCCGGACTGGAAAAAGACTGACTGGCCGCCCGCACCCGGACCCGCCGTGGAGGCCCGCCCGCCCGCGCGGGGCTCGGCCACCTGCACTGTTCCCACGGAAAGAAGAAGTGCCTTGGTCTCAAGATCCATGGTTAAGACACCGTCACCACATTGCTCTGGGCCAGGAGCGGACGGTTGATGTCATCCTGGAACAAGCGGAAGTCGTACTGGCCGGGCGCTCCGGGAAGCTGCCAGACCATGCTGCCGCAGCTTCGCCCTCCTGTAGATCTCTTCCCCGAGTCGAACTTGTCAGGCCGGGTCATGCCATACATACCTACCACGCTGGCCGGAGCCGCGCCCCAGAAGGTGACCGTAACCGTTCCGCCCGGAGCTACCCGCGAGGGCTCCGCTCTAACCTTGTGACCGGCATTCCCCTTCACCACTACGGCATTGCTAGTGGCCAGAGGGAGAGCGGCCCCGCTTGCAAACATCTTGAATATGTAGCTGCCCGCATCAGGAGCGGAGAAGATGGATTCACCGTTCACCCGGCTGCCCAGCACTTGCCTTTCGGCAGCATCCGAGGAGCCTTCCCGGTACATGCCGATCCAGTCATCCTTCTGGCCGAAAGCACCCCGGAAGGCGACTATGATCTTCTCGCAGGTGTAAACCGTCGTGGGGCTCGCGGAAATGGCGGGCATCGTCACATCGAAAGGCAGGGAGAGAATCTTTGTGCCGTTCTTATCGTGCATGAGCAACTGATAGGAGCCCTCCTTTTGCGAGGCGGTGAGCCAGGCATCCCCCGAGAGATTCTGCCCTAAATAGAGATCATCCTGCTGATCCTCCTGGCCCGAGGCCTCGGCCTGCCCCACCCAGACCTCCTGGCCAGTAGGTGCTGTGAAGTTCAGATCCATCCTGCTGCCGGGCAGATAGCTCTTGCCGGAAAGCTGCAAAGCCGCCCCTCCCGGGCCCGTGGATCGACCGGGGACAAGGACCGGAGAGGCCACTGGGTAGCGGTCCACGCTGGGCCCCCCGGCGATGGACTTTTCCGCGTCGCAGATCTTGCGGCCCTTGCAGCCTTCGGCTGGATCATTGAAATCGCTGTAGTTGTTGCCCACTTTGCCGTTATCCCAATTGTCGAGGCTGTCGTCGCGGGCATTCTTCTTGTTGGAGAGATTGTTCAGATAAATGGTATTATTGGTGGATATCGACTCCGAAGTGGGCATGCTGTTATAGGATATGACCACGCCCTTTCCCTTGGACTTCACATCATTTCCGGAGCCGAGATAAGAGAGATAAATCCCTTTTTCGTTTCCTACAAAATCGTTCTTGCGCACAATGTTGTCGCGACTGCTATCCAGGACCAGTGCACCGTCGCTTCCTGTTGCATAATTTCCCTCTATGAGATTGGCATGGCTTTCCTGCAAATTGATGGCCTCAAACCTGTTCTGCGAGAAAGTATTTGCCAGGATCCTGTTTTCCCGGCTGGCTACCAGCTTGCAGCCGTAGCGGTTATCGCTTACCTCATTCTTTTCCAGCCGATTTCGACTGCTGTTCTCCAGCAAAAGCCCCTCTTTGCCATTTCCCTGAACAGCATTGCCTAGGACGGTGTTGTTGCTGCACTTCTGAAGGAGAATCCCGACATTACCGCTGCCACTGGCCATATTGTTTCTGATGATATTGTCATTGGAGAGGACCAATATGCCGGCATCTCCAGTCCAACCACTTGCGCTCTTAGCCCAAAAGCCATCCAAAATAACACCGTTTGCCTTGATGGTTATGGCCGGGCCGTTTTCCGATTCCACGCGAGGCAGGTCCCCCCCGGAGCTTATGCCTTTGAGGATAAGCGATCTGTCGATGACCAGACTCTCCAGGTAGGTGCCGCTGGAAACCTCAATAGTCTCTCCCGGATGGGCGGCATCTATGGCCGCCTGGATTCGTTCACCCGGCTTGACAACTACGGTTGCATTCGCGCAATTGGCCAACAGGATGAACGCAAACATTATGGCTAGGAGCCTTAGCGGCTTTTCTGGCATACACTTCATACAAACATTATGACTTACTCGGCGGTATAAAATGCCATTCCTTCTTTCAGGGAGTCTTTTTAAGTGGAATGATATAATCCAGATAAGCAATGGTCATCAATAGAATGCTCAGCTAAAAAGGAAATGAAATGGAAATGGAAATAAGCGAATTGCTGCTCTACTTTGTTTATGCTTTCACCACGGTATTCGTCATAGTCAATCCCATCGAGGCCACACTGGTCTTCGTCACCCTCACTACAACCCTGAACTCGAAAGAGAGGAGCCACATCTACAGGCGCGCAACTCTGGTTGCCTTCGCCCTTGCCATTCTCTTCTCTCTGGCAGGGGATGCAGTTTTGCGCATCTTCGGCATCACCGTGGACAGCCTGCGCGTGGCCGGAGGAATACTGCTCTTCCTGGTGGCCATAGACATGCTGCGGGGGCGCCAGCAGAAGAAGGTAACCGAGGCGGAGCTTCAGGATGCGAATTCGCGGGAGGACATCTCCATATTTCCCCTGGCCATACCGCTGCTCACAGGTCCCGGAGCCATAACCACCGTGGTGGTTTTGATGGGCGAGGCAGACAACTTCACGGAAAAGAGCCTATTGCTGCTGGCCATCTGTCTGACATTCCTGGCCACATTCTTCATCCTTAAATTCTCGCAGTACATTGATAGGGCCCTGGGAATTACAGGGATAATGGTCATGACCAGGATCATGGGGCTGATTTTAGGGGCAGTGGCCGTGAGCTTTGTGGCTACCGGGGTCTGGAATTTATACCGGGCGATGGCAGGAGCATGATTGAATGGAGAAAGAATCATTCATGCAGTGGTTTTCCAGCGAAATTCCTGAAACCCTCTTCCCTCAGATTGCCGCCCAGGTCCTTTTCCAGTGCGAGAATTGCGGGGAATGCTGCCGAGGGGAAGGCTACGCACTGGTTGATGAGGCAGATCTGCAAGAGATTGCCAGAACGCTTGCCATTAGCCCATCAGAGGCAAGGGCTAGGTTTACGGACCCTGATCCGGAAAAAAATCCTGGATGCAGGATCCTGAAGAGCATCGGGCCGGATAGAAGCTGCTGCCTTCTTGATGTGCAGGCAAAAAGATGCATAATCTACAGCCATAGGCCCCGCATATGCCGGACATTTCCCATGCTCAATGCGGATGCAGAGTGTGATGAAATAATATGCTTCTACTCTGACTGCCTGGGGACGGCAAAATTCGTGAAAATGCTGCAGGAAAAGAGATGCGATCCGCAGGTTCAAAAGGACATCGATGGCCTCACGAGGAATGCGGAAAGGATTGAAGCCCTGCAGATATTGCTCTTTGTGTGGCTGCGCCGGATGATGGGAAAAAAAGAGGAAGCAGAGCAGATCTGTCGTATCACGGGGATCAGTTTTCCCCAAGAGGAGAGCACCTTCAAGAGAGAATGCCTGGCCTACTTCCTGATGACCATTACAACGGACGGACTGGTGGAGTATCAGTACGAAGGCAAATAGCATGCAACAATTCATAACAGCAAAAATTGAATAAAAAAATATATAGTAGGATACAGATTTAAAGTGGTACGAACCCGTACTCCACTGTAACCTTCTGACCATCGGGACCCATCATGAAATCTATAAAAGCCTGGGCTCCCTGCATAGCATCATCAAAGGTGTAAAAGTACAACTTGCGAGCAAGCTCGTAACTTCCGTCCTTTATGGTCTCAGCCGTCGGCTTGACGCCGTCCAGGGTGATGGCACCGACTGCCCCATCCTCGGCATAGCTGAATCCCAGATATCCGATAGCCTTATTACTGCCGGTTAATGCCGTCCTGATTTCGGCATTGCTGCCGGCAACGATGTTCACTCCGGGAGTTTCAGCCTTCTTATCATCCATGATATCTTCATTGAAGGTGTCTTTGGTGCCGGAGCCCTGCTCCCTGGCAACGACCAGTATTTCCGAATCCGGGCCACCTACATCTTGCCAGTTGGTGGTCTCTCCTGAGTAGATCTTCTTGACCTGATCCTTGCTCAGAGCAGTCACGCCGGCATCAAAGATCTGCTTGCTCACGGCAATGACTATGCCGTCGTAGCCCACCAGATTCTCCTGGAACTTGTCGCCGAAATTGCTCTTCTCTTCGGCAGTAACCTCGCGCGAAGCCATCGCGATATCGGAGTTGCCCTCGGCAATATTCTTCATGCCCACCCCAGTGCCACCCCCGGTTACAAGCACCTGATAATCGGACTGCTCGCCATTGAAGGCCTCCGCCCCGCCTTCCGCCAGAGGCAAAACCGTTGTCGATCCAGAGACACGAACCGTCTCCTTGGCCATGACCATAGAGGTGCCGATTGCACCTACGATCAAGGCGATTATTAGAGCACTAAATAGCTTTTTCAATTGGAATTCACCAGCGATAGGAATCAAGTAATGGTATGTAAAGTTAACCTAAATAAAATATAGTTTTGCTTACATGTACATTACAATGGCATTAAATATATAGTCTATATTTATCAATTTACTCAGACCTATTTCTGCACAATTCGGCAGGACCAAATGAGTCCCATCAATCGAACTTGTTTTTATTCTATTATTATTTTTTATTTAAGACAAAATAGTATATAGAATATGGTCACAAAATAGAGATATATGTTTTAATGAGAGAAGGAATATATTGGACGAATTCAAATGAGAAGAAATGATGTTTGAAGCGATCGGATGTGAGGATTCTCGAAAAAGCGAGAGCCTGCTTGGCCTTCTGGGATACTACGAGGCGATTTTAGAGAGAAAAGGGCTGATAGCCAGGATAGGAGAAATTAGATCCCTCAAACTGGGCTTGATCTTGGACCTATTGAAGATGGTAAACATCGCTGAGGACTTAAAGGGCAATTTGATCACATCAGTAGTGAGCGCATGGGAGATGAACGGCGATGATAAGATGTTAGTGCAGGGCGAGGATGAAATAAAGACAATGCGTAGCAGCATCGCCGCCGTTCGGGAAAATGCCCAGATGGTGTTGCATAATTGCAATCCAATTAACTCAATGCAACTGGACGTCACTGTGATGTTTGCCTTGCCGCTAATGCCTCACGACCTCAAAAAAGATGATGTGCCAAAAATCCGCGATCTACTCAACCAGGTAATGGAGAACTTTTCCACGAGAAAAGAACTGGGATTTGCACCAGGCCTATGAACTTGGATATGCACAAGCGCAGGCTTTTTCCTCTTTAGCCCATCGCCATGTTATGAACCTGCCCGTCTTGATCCTTCTGCCCCGATTAGTCGTATAACCGATCAATCGCTTTTTTTTGCAATAGACACAGCGACAATGGAGATTAGACCCAAGTGGCATCAGATTTTACCACCCGCCTCATTGATATTGGTAAGAATCTTTTGCCGCCAGAAGAGATACAAAATTCTCGGTTCGATTCGAACCTAAATTTCCCTCCGGCCTACCAGGATATCTTCTTTCGATAGTGATTTCTTACTACTATGGCCAGCATATTGGTGCCCAGCACTAAGGCAATGAGCACCAGAGCCGTGCCCCAGGCCCTGGCCTCCACATCCCATGCCCCCAGGAAGTAGATCAGATTCAAGAGATGGTAATTCAGGTTGTTGACCGGCTGAAATACATTGGGGATAACGCCGTAAATCATCTGCACGGGCGTGGCAGTAAAGGTCACTGCCGTCCACATGATGGGAGCCGTCTCCCCTGAGGCCTTGGCTACCCCCATGATCACACCCGTGAGTATGCCGGGCATGGCCGAAGGCAAGACCACCTTTCTTATCGTCTGCCACTTGGTAGCCCCCAAAGCCATGCTTCCCTCCCGCAGGGAGTTGGGAACGCTCTTTATGGCCTCCTGGCAGGTCAAGATTATGGTGGGGATATTTATGAGCCCCAGGATTATGGAGCCGGATAAGAGAGATACTCCGAAGAACGTCACCAGAAAGGCCAAACCGAATAGACCGAAGACAACGGAAGGGACGCCGTTTAAGCAGCTTACTGCAATGGTGATGATACGGTTAAGCCTCTGGCTCTTGGAGTATTCATGAAGATAGATGGCCGCACCGATGCCCAGGGGTGAAGATATGACCATGGCACCCAAAACCATCCATAAAGAGCCCAATATGGCTGTGCCGATCCCGCCCGCCTGGCCCAGACGCCTGTGGGGTGTGGTCAAAAAATCCCAGCTGATGACCCCCATTCCTTTGTAGATTATTATGAAGAGTATTCCGCCCAGTAAGAGGAGCGATAGTACCGCGGAGAGCTTGACTGCCAGAAATACCTGGGCCTCACGACCCCGAGCGCTGTATTCGTAGATGATATTAAGAGCATCCTTTATGCACAGCAAGCTGGCAAAAAAGATCAGAAGAGGAAGAATAAAAGCATAATCGAAGGAGGCGCCCACCCCAAGAGGCCGGCGGATGACAAATCCAGCATGAAGGGTCCCGGAATACACCAGAAAGAGGATGGCTGAACAGATAAGAATGTCCAGGGCCAGGAAAGGAGCTGTCTTCAAAGAAACAGCTTTGGAGACGGAATAAGAAAGGAGAATCAGAAGCAAGCTCGCGAAGAGGCTGGCCTGCCAGATAGGCGTCAGCTTTTCCAGGTTGGGTTGAAGAATGAGGCATGCTAGCGAGGAGACGAACAAAAACACCGATATGGCAAGAGATGCCCCCAGAACAGGCCTGATCTTCATTTAGTATCCCCCGAATTTTCGTCTGATACGAACCCGAGCATAATCAGCAACAAGACTGAATAGGGTAACTACTATGAGAAGAACGAATCCGACTGCAAAAAGGACATGGTAATGCATTGAACCTCTGGCCACCTCGCCCATCTCACCAGCGATGATCGAGGTGAAGGATGCGCCCTGATCAAAGATATCGTAAGGAGGAGAGGCCAGTCTGGCTACGTTGCCCACTACCAGCAGCACCGCCATGGTCTCTCCGATTATGCTTCCAATGTTGAGGAGAATGGCTGCAGTAATTCCCGATGATGCCGCAGGTATGGTCACATTTCGGAGAGTCTGCCAGCGATTGGCCCCAAGCGCAAGCGAGCCCTCCTTGAATTCGCTGGGCACAGCCCGCAGAGCATCCTCGCAGATGGTGGTAAGGCGGGGAATGAACATTACGCCAAGAAGGATCGATCCGGCCAGGATCGACCTGCCGGTGAGCATATCAAAGCTGTCCTGCAAGTAGGATACGAGAATTATCACCCCTAAAAAACCATAGACAATGGAAGGGACGCCGGCCAAGAGCTCAATGGCCGGTTTCAATAAGGCCTTACTCTTAGGCCCGGCCAGCTCCGCCAGGTAAATGGCCAGAGGAAAACCGATCATGATATTTATAAAGAGTGCCAGAAGAGTGATAACCATTGAGGTAGTGATAATGGGCAGTAATCCATAAATATCGCCGGAGGGATGCCATTTCGAGCCAGATAACAGGGAGAAGATGCCAAGCTGTGAAAAAGCAGGGAGGCTTTCATGGATGAGGAAGTAGAAGATGAGAAGCATGATGAGGATGGAGGCGATGGCAGACATGAACAGCAGAGCCTCCACGAACAACTCCCCATATTTGCGAGGCATCTTTATTCTCGGCAGATCCATACGCCTTGTCAAAACACATTAACCGGTTAAAGCCCTTACGTATGGAATCTATATAGAGAATGGGCTCGACCTAAACCACTATATAGGTAGCTTTTGCAATTATGATGATAGGAGACATCACAAGCTCAGCCTGCTTAAAATCTCCTCGGGCTCATAGCGCACGCTGATGACGCGGCTTCGGCCCCGCTCCCCCGCCCCGGTAAAATCAGCATTTATCAGCCGGATAGAATCGAGCTTATTGAGAATCTCATGAAAACGAGTGTATCCCGCACCCGACTGCTCATGAAAGCGAGCAAATAGTTCGCCTGCGCGCCAGCTTTTTTGCTCCGCCGCCAGGCGCAGCACAACCAGCTCATCGTCTTTCAGGGATTTCAGGGCATAGGTGAGGTGAACCAGGCGGGAGCGATCGCAGGAGCCGGCCACATCTTCAAGAGATACACTCTTAGAGGCACGCTTTTCCGCAGATAGGCCGGACCTCTTGAGAAGGTCAATTCCCACCCGCAGGTCCCCGGACCTCTCTGTGCAGTCCACAACCGCCTCCAGTACATCATCGGCCATCACGCTGGGATAAAAGCCCATCTGCACCCTGCGGCTCAGGATGTCGCGTATCTCTGATCGGGCGTAGAGAGGAAAAATGATTTCTTCCGGCTGGAAGACGGAGACCACGCGTGGGTCGAGAACATAGTTCAAGGCAAGCTCGCTCATAACTCCGATCACACCCATCCTGGCACCGGGACAGGTCTCATGGGCTCGCAGGAGGGAGTACAAGACGTGATCCACCTCCTTTTCGTGGAAGAGATAATTTATATCGTCTAAAGCCACCATCAGCACTTTATCCTGGTCTGAGCAGGCCTGGGCCACCTTCTCGAAGATGCGTTTGAAGGATATGCCGCTGGAGGGAGGGGCATGATCGAAGACCTTTTTGTAGATCTGATAGAATACAGAATATTTGGTTGAATCCATCTGGCAGTTGACATGCACGGGAATGACGTTTGTAGAATGGGCCTCTATTTCCTCGAAGAGCTTGAAAAGAGCAGTGGTCTTGCCCGTACCGGGTGGCCCCAGGCAGAGGGCATTGACGGGACGGACGCCCTGCAAAGCCGGACGGATGCAGAATTTGAGGCTATTCATCTGATCTTCCCGGTGCAGGAAGTGCTCGGGCAGATGATCTAACTCGAACAGATCCCTGTCCTTGAAGAGCGTCTCCTCCCAGAGGAGCATATCCGGCTTTTTAGATTTTTCGGGGCTCACTGGTTGAGTATATTTTGTATTTCCTTCTTCAATATGGCGCTCACCTTGCCGCCATCGGCTTTGCCCCTCAATTCCTTCATCACCAGGCCCATCAATGGTGCTGCCGCCCTCTCTCCCTTGGAGCGCACCAGATCGGCCTTGCTCGCCACGATTGCCTGAACGGCCTTCTCCACATCTGCTTCACCCACGCCCGCCAGGCCCGCCGCAGCCGCCGCCTTATCGGCAGTCATTTCCGGATGCTCGGCCAGGGTGCGCAGCAGATCAGTTAGCCCCTCTTTAGCCATGCGACCCTGAGCCATTAGGGAAAAGCACTCCACATAATGCCGATCGGTCAGGTTGGAGACGGCTACTCCCTCTCGGGCCAGCTCGATGGGGATGGTTCCCAGAGCCCGGACCACAATGGAGGAGGAAACAGGATAATTTTGCACAATCTCCTCAAAGAGAGGATAGCTGGGAGAGGCGGCCATAACCCGGGCCTGTTCTGCATTCAAGCCATATTCGCGCTCGAAACGCTTAGATCGCTCCGCAAAGAGCTCGGGCAGCTTCAGCTGGCTAAGCATCTCCCCGGTGATCGCAACCGATGGCACATCCGTCTCCGGATACATGCGAGCAGAGCCAGGCAGGGGCCGCATGTACTCCGAGCAGCCATTGGGCAGGGCCCGGCGCGTCTCCTCAGGCACGAAGGCCAGCGCCTCGCGGGCTCGAACCAGCACGGCTTGTAGCGCCTTTTCCGCCCTTTCCCGCGGCCCGGTGACCATGATTACTGCGTCGCTCTCGCCTGCCGCGAGCAGGCCGCGCACTGCCTCGACCTCCTCGGAGGTTACACCGTAAGCGGGAAGCTCATCGGTATGAAATATGCCGCCCACTCCTGCTCTCTTGGCTCGGTCCGACATCTCGGAGCCCAGTCGGCGATCGGGCTGAATCTCCCGGCCCACAAGTCCGGCAAAGCCGAGCAGCCGACAGGCTAAGACCACGCCGCCGTTCTTGATGGAGCGGGCCAGTACCTTGGAGCCGGTTGCCGCGAAAATATTTGATACATCCCAAACAACAGCATCAACCGATGCCCCGCGAAGGACCAGTTCATCTCTTATTTCCAGCAGCCGCACCTGGCGCAATGCCTCAAACTCCACAACCTTATCGACCAGGTTCAGGGCCTGCACGCCCTTGATCTCCACCCGCGCTCCGCCCTTGATGGAGACATTTACATCCTGACGAATGGTACCCAGACCCCGCTTGACGCGACCGGTAGAGCGCAGGATCATTCCCAGATAGGATGCAACCTCTCGGGCGTGCGCCGGCGAGACGATATCAGGAGCCGTGCCTATCTCCACCAGAGGAATTCCCAGCCGGTCTAAAGAGTAGATCATGCTGTCCCCTCGGTCCTCGATGATGCGCGCCGCTTCCTCCTCCAGACTGAGGATGCCTATGCCGACAGTGCCGTTCGTGGTCTCGATATAGCCATCCGAGCCGACGTAGCCGGTGCGCTGGAAGCCGGAGGTGTTGGAGCCATCTATCACCATCTTGCGCATGGTCTGCAGCTCATCCACGATTTTCATGTTGAGCAGCCGGGCAATGACCAGGGAGATCTCGAGGGCCTCGGCATTTATCTCCCGGGGCGGTTCCTCATCCGCCTCTACCAGACAGGTGCTGTCATAGGACTTATAATGGAACTTGCGCGATACCAAGACCTCTTCTAGAGCGGCGCGATCGATCTCGCCAAGTTCGCTTCGCGAGGGTCGAAGATACCGGAAGAACTCGAAATTGGACTCCTCCACCTCCCGGTGTTTGGTGGGGCAGCCGCAGAAGAGCTTGCAGGCTGTGTCAAGCTGCTGGTGAATCTCAATGCCGCATATCAGGCCTAAAGCACGGTAATCTAACCTGGGAGAGTCTTCTTTTGCCATTGATCTACCTTTCAGAGACCAGGGGAGGTTTAACTCTTTTGACTGCCTCTCTGATATCCTCGGACTTGACCGTCTTTCTCTTGGCGTGATTTGCCCAGCCGACCGCCTCGCGGGCCACCTCTAGGCCATAGCTTTCTAAAACCTCTGCCAGCGCATCCCTCGCGCCTTCGCTCACTCTCTTAGCCCCCGCCTCGCGAATTAGTCTGCTCACCGGGGCAACAGGAAGTATCGGCATTTGTCATACACCTCATAAATCCGGATTTTGCAGCCTGAAGAGACAAAATTTGAACCTTCTAGAGCTACAAGCCAGAATAAGCAGTCAGTTCACCTGCAATTCCATATATAATTTTTGTTGGGCAAAAGTTTTCATTATTGGATGGAGATATCTCAATCGGCTCAATTCAAGATTTATAATCTGCAAATAATCCGGTATTTCACATCAATTAAAAAATCGCACGGACATTATAGCCTTATTCAAAATATAAAGCTCGAAGAGGGGAAAAATCCAGAAAAGTGGATGGGAAATGTTATTTAGGGTGCCATTAATGCTATTAGCAAGAGAGGAGCGGACGATGAGCGAGCAGGTATGTAAGGCAATTATATACAAAGATTTAGAAGATGTTTATGGTCCCTGTGGATGCGGTATGAATCTGGCCACTCTGCCCGTACTTCTTCCCCGAGACTGGGTAATAGTGGAGCGCCCCGCCCAGGCGGAGTATGACGAATTCGGCAAGGGCTTTGATTTCAGGCGAACTTCGGGATTTACCTGCAACCAGATCTTTGAGCATGAGATGGATGGCATAGAGTACATGGCCAACTTCTCCTGCTGCTCAGAGTGTGCTGAGAAGGCAGTAGAGAACGGGTATGCGACCTTCGCCACGAAATCCTATCCGAGAGCACTGCGCTAGAAACAAAGAGCGTCCGGCAAGAGGTATCCCTTTGAAATACAGAGTATATTCAACGCCTTCCTGCCCCAAATGCGAACAACTCAAAGCGGCACTGGGAAAGGCAGGCATCTCTTTTGAGAATCAGGATATGAGCACCCCCGAAGCCCTCACGGAGCTACGCATAAACGGGGTATTCACCCTTTCTGCGCCCGTGCTCCAGGCGGATGATGAGTTCTACACAGTAGAGGAGCTTTTCTCCGGTGAGAAGCTTGTGAATCTGGCCGAGATCCTCAAGAGCTAAAACTCCCGGCCCCGCACGCGACTTATATCGAAGACCGCTGTGCTGGCTACATGCATGACCGCGAAGGTGCCAGCCTGGATGGGATCAGTTACTACCAGATCCGCCTGAGCGGGAACCGAGCCGGCCATCTTCAGAGCGATAACCGGTATCCCTTCTGCCTGTAGCCTTTTCACCTCTTTCGTGATGCGTCCGCCCATGAGGGCTCCGGCCAATACCAGGATAGAGGCACGGGGCAGCCGGCACACAGCGCTCACGGCATCGGCAATAGCATCTTCTCCCACCAGTGGAATGGTATCCACGCTGATGCGCTCTCCTCGCAGATTATGCCGATCGGCCTCGTTCACAGCTCCCACAGCGACCTGAGCCACCTGGGCGCCGCCGCCTATGATGATCACCCGGGAGCCGTAGATCTTCTCGAAAGGCTCGTGGATGGAAACCTCGAAGATGGAATCAAAAGAGGTCAGCTCTTCCACAACCACCAAAACATCCTCGGCAGGGCAGTCAATCTCCATATAAACCGAGGCTTTGCCCCGGTTCATGCCTCTCTCCACTACAAACTGTTGAGTGTAGACGATGTTGCCGCCCCTTTTAGCCACCGCGCCGGCGATGTCGCGCAGCATTCCCGGGCGATCCAGACATATCACATTAATCGCTGTACTCATATCGTGCCTCATTCTCACCAAGGGTACTGGGAAACTTTAATATGACGAGTGGTTTACGTTATGCCGATGGATTTTTGTCCCCAATGTAAGAGCATGATGATGCCCAAGGACGGCATGATGGTCTGCAGGAAGTGCGGCCACAAGATAGCGAGAACTGTAGGCGAATCCATGGTCAGCAAGACCAAGCAGCTGGATCGCATAGTGCCGGTCTTAGAGCAGGAGTCATCGGGCCTGCCTACTACCAATTCCAGGTGTCCGGAGTGCGGCAATAATATCGCATACTGGTGGCTTCGCCAGCTTCGTTCTGCTGATGAGAGCGAAGTTCGCTTCTTCCGCTGCACCAAATGCAACAGAACCTGGCGAGAGTATGACTAAGCATCAACTATATTAAATATTAAACGGTTCTGATGGAGGAGGCTCAAGGAATGTTCAAGGCAGTAATCAACGCAGAAACTCTGCGCGATGCAATCGATTCAGTCTCTTCTCTGGTGGATGAGGTCAAGTTCTCCATATCGGAAAATGGCCTGGAACTGAAGGCTGTAGACCCTGCGAACGTGGCTATGGTTTCGCTTAAGATTGGCAATGAGGCCTTCGAATACTTCAAAGCCGATACTTGTGAAATCGGCATAGACTTGGTTCGGCTCAGTGATGTGCTGAGCATGGCCGATAAGGGCGAAAATGTGCAACTGGAACTGGAAGAAGAGAGCCACAAGCTGAAGATTGGAGTGGGGTCCCTCTCCTACACCTTAAGCCTGATCGATCCCACAGCCATCCGCAAAGAGCCGCGCATACCAGAACTGGATCTGCCGGCCCACGTGACACTCCCTGGAGTGGAGCTGCGCCGGGCGGTAAAAGCCGCAGAAAAGGTCAGCGATCATGTAATACTGGGCGTCTCAGATGAGGGCTTTTATATGGAAGCCAAAGGAGACATCGATTCACTCAAGCTAAAGATTCCCAGCACCGAGCTCTTGGGCATGAAGCCCGGCGAAGCCAGGAGCCTATTCTCCCTGGACTATCTGGAAGACATGTCCAAATCCATCAGCAAGGCGGGCGAGGTCACGCTAGAGATGGGTATAGACTACCCGCTGCGCATTCACCTCAAGCTCGGCCAGCATGTGGAGATCAATTACCTCTTAGCTCCTAGAATTGAACAGGAATGAGGATCTCCGATTACCCTTTTACTGAAGTTGCTGCAGAGCAGGTGCGAAAGGCCGGCTACTCATTAGAAAGCCTTCTTAGCAAAACCTCTTTTAAGACGGTACGGGGCCGGGCAGCGGAAAGGGTGGGGGGAGCCATGAGTGGCACTATTTCGGAAAGCTCGGCCAATACGGATACTGAACTATTGGCTGAGCTTCTCTCTTATCCTCTGGCCAGAGCCATGGTCTCTTGCCTCGGTGATTCCATTTTGCTGCGCCGCTATGCTCTGGCCGAGGCAAAGCTGGCCTATCGAAGGATGCAAAATGAGAAGGAGGGGCTGGCGACCATCGCAGACGACCTGGGGCTTCATCCTCAGGGACCGGGGCCTTACAAGGTTCATTTTTCCGAGTATATTCGGGCGGCGCACAGCATGCACAGCCCTAAATGGAAGCTGACGAACAGGGATCTCTCTGAGGGCTACCTCACCATTACAGAAGAGGAGCTGAAACGAATCATGGAAGAAGCTGCCCGGGAGAAGATTTTAAAAGGGCTGCCTTTGCCTGTGGACGATAAGATTTGCGCCACCCTCCAGGAATACCTGGGGCCGCTCAAAGAACAGCTCGATATTATAAGAGCCCGCGACAAGGTGGACCTGGGCAAGGTTGAGGAAGGGGCCTTTCCGCCCTGCATCAAGAAGATGCTCTCCGAGGTTGCCAAAGGCACCAACCTGGCCCACAGTGCGCGCTTTGCTCTGGTCAGCTTTCTCTTGCAGATCAATATGACCGCCGTTGAGGTTGTATCTCTCTTCAACACCAGCCCGGACTTTGATGAGGAGAGGACAAGATACCAGGTGGAGCACATCGCCGGGGCCTCCGGCACTCACTACAAACCACCGGCCTGTGCCACCATGACTACCTACGGCAACTGTCCCGGAGAGGACGAGCTTTGCCGCAGGATAAGGCATCCCCTCAGCTACTATGAGCGAAGGATGAGGACTCTCAAGCCCCTTCCGCCTGAGAAAGAGCAAAAACAAGGGACTTGAGACGGGCATCTCCAACATTATCTGGCCTGGCCAGCAATTTTATCTCATCATGCCCCAGGGGCTGAAAGCCCAGGCCCGCCTGGGCTGCGGCCCGGCGTTCTGCAAAGCCCACGTCCGCCCGTCCGGAGGCAACGGCCGCAGACACGGCCGAATGCGTCTTGGCCGCCCGCACATACTTTGGATGAGAGAGGCCCAGGGCCAACAGGCTCCGCTCAAATGCTGCATGCATGGCAAAGTCCCGGTGCCAGCCCACAATGCGCAGGCCGGCAAGGTCCGACAATGCACCAGCATCCCGGAAGACCAGGCCCAGCTCTCTTTTAAACCTCCAGATCAACGCCATCTCTTCCGCTGCCGCCTCCGGCTCGGAAACACAGGCCAGGTCAGCCACACCGTCCTCCAGGTAGAGCCTGGCTCGCACCGAACCAGTGTTCAGAAGTCTGAGATTCCAGCGCACCCTCTCAGCCAGATTTTCCAGCAGAATGCAGTTTTCGCCCGCCACCACCAGATCAGAAGGTTCAACCTCACGAAAGAGCTCCACCTCTACCATCTCGCCCTTCTCCAGGAACTCCACGCCAGCCGGGATGTCTATGACTCCATCCGCTCCGGCCAGGGTGGTGATGGAGCCGCTGCCCTTGTCCACAGGGTAGACCAGATCGCCGGATAGGCCCACGGCCAACATCTGCCGGCGGCCCTCCAAGCGCAGCGGCCCGGCCAGCCGTCCTGTCACCTTTTTTTCCGTATGCGTTTGGCCCAAAGCGGCGCGAATGGCGGGAGCGGCCAGGCAGGAGAAGACAGTAAGCGCACTGGTGGGATAGCCGGGCAGGCCCAGGCAGGGCTTATCATCGATCCGCCCGAAAATGGTGGGCTTGCCGGGCTTGAGGTTCACGCCATGAAATATCAGCTCGCCGATCTCACCGATCACCTGAAAGATCATGTCACCCGCACCGGCGGAGGTGCTGCCGCTCACCAGGATCATGTCGCATTCCCCGGCCATCTTTTGCAGCATCGCTGCCATTGATCCCTTTTCATCGGGAAGGATGCCATAGGCAGCGGCACGCGCTCCGCAGTCGTCGACAGCCGCAGCAATGGTGTAGGTGTTAATGTCGTAGATTTGGCCCGCGGCCAAAGGCAGGCCGGGAGGCACCAGCTCATTTCCCGTTGAGGCCACGCCCACCTTGAGGCAGCGCACCGCCACCTCCGTCCGGCCAAGGGCGGCCAGAACCCCGATCTCGCGCGCAGCGAGTTTTGTGCCAGGAAAGAGCACGGCTTCGCCAAAAGAGATGTCACTTCCCGCCGCCTGCACATTCTCGCCGCCGTAAACGGGCCTCCTGATCAGGACCTGATCTCCCTGGGCCTGGCTGTATTCGATCATGACCACAGCGTCCGCACCGTGTGGCATCATGGAGCCGGTGGAGACCTCGGCAGCCTCGCCCTGGGCCACGCGCAGGTGGGGGAGTGCGCCCATGGGCACGGTTCCGGCCAGCTGCAGGCTTACGGGCCGGTCCTCCCTGGCCGCCAGGGTGTCGCTAGCCAGAAGGGCAAAGCCGTCCATGGAGGCGCGAGAGAAGCCCGGCACATCCTGAGAGGAGACAACCTTCTCGGCCAGGATGCGGCCCCTGGCCTCTTGCAGTGGCACGGCCACCTCCGTGGCACGGGGAAGGCGGCTCAGAACAATCGATTGGGCTTCCTCTAGCGAGATGAGGCTTCGAAACTCTTTGCGCATGAGGCTCATTTTGGGGCGAGAAGATATAAAATGCTCTTCGCTGCGTCATCATAGGACTGGGGCACGCGAAGGCGCGAAGACGCGAAGAACGAGAATTTTCATTCTCGCAACAAAACAAAATTACCTAATTGCACTTCGCGCCCTTCGCGGCTTCGCGTGAGATCGCTGTTCACGCTAGCCAAATAATTTCAGCCTCGCCGCCCTCTGGCGGAGCAGGTGATCGGCCAGCACCAGGGCCACCATGGCCTCGGCCACGGGCACAATTCGGGGTGGGATGGCAGGATCGTGCCTGCCCTTTATCTCAATCTCCGCTATCTCGTTGCGAATAAGATCGACCGTTTTCTGTGGCCGGGCGATGGAAGGCGTGGGCTTCACGGCAATGGTGCAAACGATGGGCGCGCCAGTGGAGATGCCGCCCAAAATGCCGCCGGCGTTGTTGCTCTCGAAATCAACCTTGCCCTCCCGCCAGAGCAGAGGATCGTTCATTTCGCTACCCCGCATGCCGGCGCACTCCCGGCCAGCGCCAATCTCCACCGCATTCACTGCCCCGATGCTCATGAGCCCCATGGCCAGGTCGCCGTCCAGCTTGTCGAAGACCGGCTCTCCCAGACCGGCAGGCACGCCCATTACGGTTATTACCACTAAGCCGCCCAGGCTGTCACCCTGAGCGCGCACGGCCTCCAGTCGCAGCAGCATTCGCTCTGCGGCTGCCGGATCTGGACAGCGAACGGCATTGGACTCAGCCCGCGCCCGAAGTTCAATTAAATCTGAAGAAGCGATTTCTGCCTTTATTCCGCCTAGCTGTGTCACGTAGGCCACGACCTCGATGCCCTCTGTGGCCAGCAGCTTCTTGGCGACGGCTCCGGCAGCGACGCGGCCCACCGTCTCGCGCGCCGAGGCCCGGCCCCACAGGACGACAATCCACGTGCCCTCACACGAGCGCGTGCCCGACCCAGCGGAATTGCACGCAACAATAAATTTCAGAGCGAGGACGGATAAGAAGACGTCATCGACCGCTCTAAAAGTTCACTCGATGCCACGTTTTGCGCAATACTCATCAAGAGATATGTACAGATCCTTTTCCCTCTGGAGCTTTCTATACTGCTCATCTGCATAAGCCTCCAGTACATCCTCTTTTTGAACTTCAACAGTTGCCATTGGTACCTCTTATATCCTCGCTTGGTTATCAATGCGACAATATCAATATCACAGGCAGCTCGCGGCTTGAAGGGATCTTTCTCCAGCTCCTTAAGGTGCTTCCTGATATTCCTGGCCCGCTTATCATCAAGGCTATCAAGGTACTCCTTGGCATCAGGGGAAAGCATCACAGTGAACGGCATTTTTCACCACCCAATGCACAACGAACCATATAATATTTACACACTCGCCGCCCTCTGCCGCAGCAGGTGATCGGCCAGCACCAGGGCCACCATGGCCTCGGCCACGGGCACAATTCGGGGTGGAATGGCCGGGTCGTGCCTGCCTTTGATCTCGATCTCCGCCGCCTCGCCGCGGGCCAGATCAACTGTGCTTTGCTGCTTTGCAATAGAAGGCGTGGGCTTGACAGAGATGGTGCAGACGATGGGAGCGCCAGTGGATATACCACCCAGGATGCCGCCGGCGTGGTTGCTCGCAAAGTCGATCCTGTCGTTCCGCATGAGCAGCCGGTCGTTCATTTCGCTGCCCTGCAGGCAGGCGCACTCCCGGCCCGCGCCTATTTCCACTGCCTTCACGGCGCCAATGCTCATAAGCGCCTTAGCTAAGTCGCCGTCTAGCTTGTCGAAGACCGGCTCTCCCAAACCGGCAGGTACACCCGTAGCGGTTATCACTACTACCCCGCCCAGGCTGTCTCCTTCCGCGCGCACGCTGTCCAGTCGCTCCAACATCCTTTCCGCGGCTGCGGAATCGGGGCAGCGAACCGCATTGGACTCGGCCTGGGCCTGAAGCTGCCGCAAATCAGATGAGGCGATTTCCGCCGCAATTCCACCCAACTCCGTAACATAAGCCACAACCAAAATTCCCGCCTCTGCCAGCAGCTTCTTGGCGACGGCTCCCGCGGCAACCCGGCCCACCGTCTCGCGCGCCGAGGCCCGGCCCCCGCCCCGATGATCACGCAGGCCGTATTTCATCTGGTAGGCATAATCAGCGTGCCCTGGCCGGGGCTTGTTTCGCAGGAGATCGTAGGCGGAGGAGTTTGCATCCTTGTTCCAGACGAGCATGGAGATGGGAGTGCCTGTGGTTAGGCCCTCGAAGGTGCCGGACAGGATCTCCACCCGGTCCGCTTCCTGCCGGGCTGTGGAGGCGCGGGATTGGCCGGGACGCCTGCGGTCCAGCTCCTTCTGAATATCCTCCGCGGCCAGGGCCAGGCCGGCCGGGCAGCCGTCCACGACCACGCCCACGGCTCGGCCGTGCGACTCGCCCCAGGTGGTGATGCGAAATATGGTGCCAAAGGTGTTTCCGGACATAATTGAGTCTCAAATGCCAACTTTTGCCTTAAGTTTGGATATATCGCTTTCGATACGCTTCAAGCGATCATCTAGGGTCTCCTTCTGTTCCCCGATTTCGTTGATGATGGCCTCGCGATTCTCATCCAGCTTGGCAGTCACCTCTTCACGTGAGGTCTTAATCTCCTGGACGATATCGGACCTGGTCTCCTCCAGTTTGGCAATTGTTTTGTCCTGCTTTTCGAGCATTTTATCCTGCTTGCGATCAATGCGCAGAAGAGCAGGAATGCCTTTGTTTAGCTGCTCCATCACAGAAACATGCATAAAATCTTCGACAGACATCACATAGCCATGATATTCTTCAAAGAGAGTGCTTGAGACTTCTGAACTTTCCGGCCTGCCAACTTCTACAAAACTCTTGAAATCCTTAAGCTGCTCGTCATCACCCTCTATCAGAGCTACAACCATTTGAAATCCGTCCTCAAATCGGTTGTATGCAGAAAACCGACGACACCCAAGCTCAATTGCTTTATGGAGCAAAAAGACTCGATAGCCGACCTCATGGACCTTGTGTCCCTGTATCTTGGCTTGCAGCTTCATTTGCATATAGTCTACAAGTAATTAGTTATAAACTCTGCTTTGATCAAGTTGTCAATCAATTCTTGAAAAAAATTATAAGGTCCCGACACGATCACGTTTTCAGCGTTTTCGCAATCAGCGGTGCCACCGATACCGTGCTTACGCCCTTGTCCAGGGTGTCCGTGGCCAGCACCGCCTCTACCCCGGAGCGATAGAGCTTGAGTATCGCCGACCCTGTCAAGACAGGATGCACTGCCGCCAGATAGACACGACTCGCGCCCTGCTGGCGCAGAAGCGCAATGGCTGTGGCCATGGTTCCACCGGTAGCGATCATGTCATCGAAGATGACCACGTCCCTGCCCTTAACCGCCACCTCTTTGGGAGCCATGGAGACCTCCGTTCCCGAGAGGCGGGTCTTTTGCAGGTAATCGCAGTCGCAGCCAAGGCAGGCGGCTGCCGTCTTCGCCATGGCCACCGCCCCTTTGTCGGGAGAAATGACCACGGTATCCTTCAGCCCCATGCTGCCGATCCTCTCGGCCAGTAGCACTGTCGCATCCAGATTCTCGATGGGACACTGGAAATGAGCCATGATGGCTGGAGCATGAATGTTGACCAGATGGACGCTGCCGTTCTGCAAAAATGGATTCAAGGCCGTAGCCACTGCCCTTGCGGTCATGGGCTCGCCCGGTTTGAAGATCTTATCCTGGCGGGCATAGCCGAAGTAAGGTATGACCAATGATACATGGCGGCCCTGACAGACGTCCAGGAGCTGCAAGAGATAGACCAGGTCTTGATCGGTGGGTGTAGACTGGATTATTACTATCTCATCATCCAGCTCTGTCACAATCTGAGAGTATGACTCGCCATCGGGAAATGTCTTGTAATCGCAAAGTGCAAGAGTTTCATTTAAGGTTGTAGCCACCCGGCCAGCGAGAAGCTGGGAGGCAGGCCCTCCAATAATCATCAAAAATCACCTTTAGCTTCCAACTACCTTCATTCTGAATTTGACGGTGGGCGTGACAATGGCCCCAATGGCCCGCACGTCTCTGCCAATCTCGATATCCTTCAAGAGCTCGAAGAAATTTCCGGCCAGCATCAAAGAGCGGATGGGCTTCGCCTCTCCTCCCGGCGCAATAAGGAAGGCATTTTTTGCCTCCACAGAGAAGTCGCCGGAGATGGGATTGGCGGTATGAGCACCAATAAGGCCGTTTACCAGATAGCCTTTTGTCTCCGCCAGAAGATCCCTGGCATCAGGGGAGCTGACAATGAGATTTCGATTTCCCACACGGGGAACATCGGAGTATCCGGAGCGCACGGCATTGCCCGTGGACGGTACGCCCTCCTTTCCGGCCGTGTAGCTGTCGTAGATATAGCCCTTTAAAATGCCCCCATCAATCAGGACCGTCCTTTGGGAAGGCACACCCTCGCCATCAAAGGCCGAGGAGTCCATGCCGCCGGGAACAAGCCCGTCATCCGCCATAACGAGGCTCTCGGATGAGATCTTCTCGCCCACCCGTCCTCGAAGAGAGGAGCGACCCTTTTGCACATCGTCTGCAGCAAGAGCGGGAAGCAGGGTGTACTCGAGCAGTTCCGCCATCGCCAGGGGCCTCAAGAGCACATCAAAGGTTCCGCTCTCGGCCTTGACCCCACCCAAAGAGGAGCGGGCCATCTCCGCCGCGACGCGACCGACCTCCTCCAGCGAGGGCTGATAGCCTCGGGAGATGAAAAACTCGCTTCCTGTCGCCACATCTGCCGCCCTGGCAATGGTATCCATTGAGGCATGCATGAGAGTGGAGGTCTCCTGCAGCTCTATTCCCAGTGAGTTTATCACAAAACCGCTGCCGCAATTGCAGGCCACGCCACCGGATACAGGCTCCACTTCCTTTACAGTCCTGCAGCCGGAAAGCATGCTTTCTGCGATGTCAAGGCACTCTTCGGGACCGATTCGCTCCAGTCGTGGATCGAAGATACCCTCCGGCCGCACCACCTTTTCGGGCAGGGGAAGAGAGCGCCAGGATTCGTCCGCGCCTCTGGCCCGAGCAGAGAGAACGGCGCTCTTGGCCACGAACTGCAAGAGCGACATGTCGCTTGTACTGGAAAAACCCACGCCGCCCGCTACTACAGCCCGAAGTCCCAGGCCGCGATGAAAGCTCTCGCTGGCCAGCTCCACTGCATCCCTGCGTAGATCAATGTCTACAGAGCGGCCGATCATGCCATAGACCTCGGCCTGCTCTGCGCCCTCTTGCAGAGCTAAGGAGAGAAGCTTATGTCCTGCATCCAGGAGAGCGTCGATACTATCCGATGTATCTGAGATCTTCATCCCCGCCGCCCGCCTCATAAGGAGCCTGGGTTCTCTCCATCTCCTGCAGCTTGCCGATGATCTTCTCCATCTCCTTGGCCCTCTCCTCCAAAGCCTGCATGCCCACAACGATACCCAGAATGGCAGAGAGAACGCGCAGAACCTCGGAAGCGGCTTTGGGATCGACCAGATAGCCGGAGGTCACCCCCATGAGACAGACGGCATCGATACCCCGCAGGGCTCCCATGCCAAGCAAGAGCCCCGAGACGCCGATTATACCCCCGCCCGGCTCATTCTCCTGAAAGACGACCTCCTTTTGTTTCATCTCCTCCACAAGCTCGATACTCGTGGCCGCCCCCATGACAGTGGGCTTGTCCACGAACTGGCCTGTGCCATAACCACCCAGAGCATAGATCCTCTTTACATTGTAGCTCTGGGCGATATCCAGGAAGATGTCGCAAAGCTCGTAGTGCCCCTCGTTAGTGGCACTCTGATAGTCGCCTATGATGATAAGCAGATCCGGCTCATCGTTCTTGCCATGATAGGCATAGATCTCATTTCGGACCTGCTTTATGGTGCCGTCCTCTTTCACCATCACCTGGGGCGGAAAATGGGGCGAGTAGATCTCCATGATCTTCTCAGCCTTGAGCTCTTCCACCATGTGATCGGCTACTAGCTTTCCCACGTGGCCCACGCCCGGCAGCCCCTCAACTAAAATAGGGTCCTTAAGGGTTACTTCTTTGATACGGGAAACCAGGGTATCCTTCATTTTGCCTCCTGGCCGAGAGCTCTCCTGTACTTGCCATAAGGATCGTCGGGAGAGAATCTGGCGGGCTTAGTAATAGCAGTATGGCCCCCACAGGCGGGGCAGATATCCGTCAGGGTGTAGCGGCCGCAGGCCGTACACCTCAGGATTTTGGATCTCATGCCTCTCTAAGGAAAGTGCCTTCCCCGCCGTGCTGTTCGATGTACTTCACGACAGCCTGAGCAGACTTCTTGAGAACAGACTCCGCGTGCTTATAGTCTGGCGCAGTTACATGAATACGATAGCGAGGTGCTCCGACATAAGTTATGGAGAGCGTAATATCTTTGTCTTTGCTGCGCTTGGCCTGTTTGAGGGCTTTGCGGATGACATCCACGCCGTCAGGAGCGGGAGAGGTGATGTCCACATAGCCGCTGATATCGACGGACGGTATCTTGACATTATCCTTGGAGAGGCTCTCCAGCATCTTCAGGTCTTCTTCCGTCAGGTCGACATCCTTCAGGGCATCGACTCCGCTGATCGCCGCCTCCTCCATGGCCAGATAGAGGCTGTCATAAGCTGCCACCAGAACATCAGCGACGCGCTTGACATCCTCGGGCCGATCCTTGTAAGCCATCTCCAGCCATTTCCAGGCTTTCTGGTCAGCCTTCCACTCCTGAATCTTCTCCCGACGCTGATGCTCATTCACATCTTTAAGGGAGAGATCAATGTGGTGCCTGGACGTGTCTACATTCAATACCTTGCAGACGATCTTCTGCCCCTCTCGCACGTGGTCGCGAATGTACTTGATCCATCCGCTGGCCACCTCCGAGATGTGAATCAGGCCCTGCTTACCGGAATACTCGTCCATAGAGACGAAGGCTCCGAAGTCCACTACCTGAGTCACGGTGCAGACGACTAGAGATCCGAGCTCTGGCCAGCCCTCACGTTGCATTATAGATCACTCTAAGACTTCTACTACGGTAGTCTTAATCTCAGCCTTGCCACCCGTGGGCTCTGCAAGCGTGCGCCCGCAGACCAGGCATTTGACAACCGTAGAGGCATGAGCGAATATGACCTGCTCGTTCTCGCAGTCGTTGCACTTTACCTTGACGAACTTGGATGGCAAATTTATCCCTCCACCAGATCGAACTTGCCGGCCCTGAAGCCTGCTCGGTTGTGAGCTTTCTTGCAAGTGTTGCAGCGGTAACGCAGGTTCAGCCTCTTGACGGGCTTGTCGCCGCCCGGCACTTTAGAGAACTTGCCCTGATTTCCTATTCCATTGGCCCGTGCCTTCTGCCTCACGATATGAGTCATCGAGGAAGCACGGCCTTTTCTCACCCTCTCCACCGTTTGGGGGGTATGCTTTTTACAGAACGGACAGTAAGCGTTAAGCTTTTTTGGCATCTTCACAACGCATCATCTCTCAATCTTCACTTCAGAAGCTAATTTTTTGTTGCGCAGATTTCTGGCGTGAACGGCCGGGAGCACAGCCACATCATCCTTCCCGAGAAGGTAATTTCTCCCGTCAACTCCCACGAACAGAGGAACACTATCCAGCAACCGCACAATTTCGTATTCCCGAGCTATATCTTTCTTGCCCGTTAAAGGCCTTTCGGTGTGAGCCACATGGGCCAAGATGGCTTCGCGACCGGAGGCTATGGCAGAGAGCATCTGCCGGTAGATCTCCTCCTCCTCCTCGGTCATGCCCGGGAGGGCCTCTTCCCGAGAAGCGGAGCGGGCACTACGTAGCGCCCGGCGGACGATCTTTTTCACCCTCTGGTCGATAAGCTTATTGACGCTGTTCTTCTCGTTCTTGAGGGTGTCTTGCAGAATCTGAGCCTCTACGCTGAAGGGGTCCCCTACCTGTGAGAGCTCCTGCCCCAGGCCGATAAGATAGACGCCTACCTGCTGGTAAAAGTCCTTATCCAGATGCTGAAGCTCTGCGGATTTGCGCTCCTCTCGAAGCGCATTGGCCAGATCCAATTCTTCCACCTTCATGCCCCTGCGCGGGCCTGTTGTCTTAGATCAAATAATATATAGATTAATGCTTTGTGCGCGCCTCGGCCACACCCCGCGCCATGAGAAAGACTGCAACGCAGGCGGGAAGCTCCGTCGGACCCTCAACTAGATTATAGCTTTCTCCTCTCATCTGAGTTCTAAAGGGCTTTAAGATCTGCACCGGGAAGGGCTCGTCTCCGAAGACCACGGCATCCTGCAGTGGATCGAAGTCCTCCAGGCCGCGCAGCGTGAGGGGCGTCACGCGCATCCCCGAGCCGCCGTGCAGGCTGCCAGGACAGCGAATCAGCCGGCGCACGTCGGCTGTCACCGGCTCGTCGGTCTCGCCGCGCTCCTCATCTAAATTGAAGCCCACCTTCACGCCCTCGCTGTCCAAGAACTCCACGAGAAGAAGCTTCCAGATAGCGGCACTGCCCCGAAAGAGGTCCAGATTTCCCCGGCCGATCTCATCCAAAACATTTGCGTCCTGCAGGCTTTTGTAAAAGCTGGCGGCCTTTTTGGGCCCAATGCCTTTTCGCTTCGATAGAACCGCTATTGCCTCCACCTCGCTCATGTGGCGCAGATCTTCGACAAAGGAGATGATGGATCGGTTGATCCTGCCTCCCCAGCCCGGCGCACCTGCGGGGGGCGCACGCAGCCGAAAAGCCCGATCTTTCCCCCAGTCACCTTCCATGGGGGCCATGTGGATGAACAGATCCATGGCCAGGCCACGGCCAGCCAGATAGTCCACGATCTCCCGGCGCTCATCGCTGCCGAAACTAAAGACGCGCTGGTCTCGAACGTGGATGTGATAGCCCCGGCCTCCGGAAAAGACCACACTCATTTTGCTCTCGCTAAAGCCGAAATCGGATAGAAGGAAGGTCAGGAGCTTTTGCGTCTCCTTCTTTACCAATTCCAGCATCTCGCTGTAGCTCTTGGGCGCATTTCTCAGGTGATCGGCATCCAGGTCGAAGATTAGGTCGGAGCCCTGCCAGAGTTTCTCTTTCATAGTGGGCGCGCCGGGGCGCTGATAGTAGGCGGCTGAATGATAGACGTGGCGCGGCACCATTGCCCGCACATAATCGACAAGCTCGCCACGCGAGAAGAAGGACTTGTGCCGGCGCATGCCGGAGTCGTCGAAAAAAAGAAAGCCCCACTCTCGGGAGGCAATGCTGGGAGGGGCATCCAGGGAGGATTCAATATAATAGCCCCGGAACTTGGAGACCAGAAAATTAAAGGTTAGAGCGTTCAGCCTCCCACCCTCCATAGATCTCGGGCCGGCGATCGGCAAAACAGGAAACCTCGCGACGGAATAGATCCCGATCAGCCAGGTCGATGTCGGCCAGTATCAGCGTCTCCTCAGAGCCGGCCTCGGCCAACACCCGGCCACGAGCATCAATGATCAGAGAGCTCCCGCCGCGAGCCCAGTTGCAGGCCAGATGAGGCATCTGGTTCTCAATAGCCCGAGCCATGGCCAGCGTGCGCCACTGCTCGCGTCGCAACGCAGGAAACTGGGCCACGGTAACCAGAAAATCAGCGCCCTGCAGAGCGAGGGAGCGCGCCACCTCGGGAAAGCGCAGGTCATAGCAGATCTGCAGGCCCACCTGGCCCCACTTCGTGGCCACAGGCGAGATGCAGTCTCCGCCGTCAAAGTGCTCCTTCTCCTCACCAAAGGGATGGACCTTGGGGCGAAGCTGAAGGCCGCCCGAGTCGAGGCAAAAGCCCAGATTCTGGCGGCCGCATCTCAGCGAGCCGACAAATAGGCAATTGTGCTCCTCTGCCAGGGCCCGGAAAGGATCAAGCGATGGATAGGGCGAATGATCCTGGGCAGAAGAGGAGGACTGCAAAGAGAGCTCGTAGCAAAAGCCGGTCAGGAATAGTTCAGGAAGGACCAGGATCTGTGCTCCTTTGGCCAGTGCCGCGCCGGCCATCTGCAATGCTCGGGAGAGGTTCTCTTCGGTTTTACAGGGCTCAACCTGTTGCTGGAGGCAGGCGGCACGCATACTAAAAAAATAGCAGGTTCGGATATATTAAGATGCACATAAGTCAACCTATTGGAAAAGAATAATGCTTTATATTCCGGAAAGACCCATGCCCCTTTGTAATGTATCATAGACTGAAAAGTCGCATCTTTGGCGTCATGGAGCCTGGTGATAGGAACAGCAAATTCTTTGACCCATTTATAATGGTACTGATATTATTAAATGTAGCCGTCGTGGTCCTGGAGACGGTAGACTGGCTTAATGCCAGTTATGCACAGCTCTTTCGCGCCTTCGATCTCTTTTCCGTCGCAGTCTTCACAGTTGAATATATCTTGCGCGCCTGGATCTGCACCGAAAATCCCAAGTTTAAAACTCCCATCTCGGGAAGGCTGCATTATCTCATTACGCCCATGGCAATTGTTGATCTGATGGCTATACTGCCCTTCTATCTGCCATTCATCTTTCCAGAATTGCGGTTCATTCGAGCCATACGCCTCTTCCGTTTGTTCCGGATTTTAAAACTGGCCAGATATTCTGATGCCCTCAAGACTTTTGCAGATGTCCTCAACTTGAAGAAGGAAGAACTCGGTGTGACATTCTTTGCCACTTTGATTTTGCTGGTTATATCATCCAGCATGGTCTACGAAGCAGAGAACGAGGTTCAACCAGAGGCTTTTGCCAATATTCCCGATGCCATGTGGTGGGGCGTAGTCACCTTGACCACCGTGGGCTACGGAGATATCTATCCTGTGACACCCATTGGAAAAATCATCGGCTCTTTTGTGGTAATATCTGGAATTGGCCTGTTTGCTCTTCCGGCAGGCATTCTGGCCTCGGGCTTCAACGAGGTGTTGCAGAGAAGAAAAGAGAAGAAAAGGAAGAAAATGATCTGTCCGCACTGCCACAGATACATCGGGGATTATGTAATGATGAAAGACGAGGAAGACGATGCCTGATTTTGATCAATTCAGCCTGAGGAGAGAGCATGAAAGCTTCTGAAGAAATTGTGAAGATCGAACTGGGAGAAGAGTTTAGGGTCTGCCCCAAGTGCAGCTATGAGCTGGGCTTTCACAGCTCTTTTCTGCGAGTGCGAGCCGAGGAGGGCTACCGAATCATCCTCATCTGCCCGGAGTGCGGGGCGCGGTACGATGTGGGATGGAAGAAGTAATAGTCCTTCCATCACAACGACATGATTCGCAAGACAACGGGTCGATTTGTTATAGCTTATTAAAATGCAATGCTAGGCGAATTGCTATGGAAAAAGAGCCACGCATCCGGGATATACCAACAATTAATAAGCCAATTCAAGACATTCAAAATCTTAAAAATGCAAAAGAAGCTCTGCCGCTTTTAAAACCATTCTTAAAGCAATTTGGAATGGAGGTAGATAAAATCGATTTAGAGCTGGCAAAGGTAGAGGCGCTAAGTCGCTCGGCTGAAGAGCTGGCTTCTATTCCAGATAGATTCAATGATCTATTCGCTGAGCGCGGCTGGATCATCTATGAACTCATGAATCTTGAAGTTGCCAAGGCTGCGATCAATAAGGCAGAGTCAGAAGATATTGATGGTGCCGAAACTGACCTTGTAAATTACTATGATGACGAGACAGTTGGGTGGAACATAACGAATATGAAACGGGTGGAGGCGTTCAGCGCAAGATGGCATCTGGCACAAAAGGCGCGAATCGATTATCGTGAGGCACGTTATCATGCTTGTGTCCCTGTTGTTCTTGCTCTGCTTGATGGATTGGTCAATGAAGCACATGAAAAAGGACGCGGAATAAAACTAGGGTTTTTTGCAGAAGATGCAAATTTAGAAGCATGGGATTCCATTTCTGCCCATAGCAAGGGATTGAGCGCATTAGCAAATATTTTTCGCAAGGGCCGTAAGAAAACCACAACAAAGCAAATAACCATACCCTATCGGAACGGAATTCTGCACGGCATGGATCTTGGCTACGATAATAAAATGGTCGCAGCTAAAGCTTGGGCGGCGTTGTTTTCTGTTCGTGATTGGGCTATGAAGGCTGAAAAGGGATTGCTGGACCCACAACCTCAGGAAAAGCCAATAACGTGGAGTCAAGTGATCAAGCAGATCAGCGATAACGAAGCCGAGAAGCTGAAGCTGCAGGAATGGAAACCACGAGACATTAAACTCGGCCAAAATATTCCCGCAGCCGGTTGTCCAGATGATTATGATAAATGGACGCCTGAAAGGACGCTTGCAGAGTTCCTTTCAAGCTGGAAAATGGCAAAGCCAGATTACCGTACCATGTCTGATTGCGTCTTATTGAATTCACGCGACAACAAAAATGCAATGCCTGCACGCATAAGAAAAATATATAACTCGAAGCACCTGCAATCATTCGAGTTCACCGGGATTCGAGACACTGCAGCAGCAAGAACAGTGATACAAGCGAATCTTGTCTATGAAGAATTTGGTAATCAAGTAGAAAAAGTAGTCGAATTTATCATGATAAATAAGGATATTGACGGAAAACCTGCTGTTCGTGGACCAGAAAGCTGTTGGTTTATCCTATTTTGGGATATCGTATGAGCTTGGTAACCCAGCTTCGTCGCATTTCTATACAAGCAAGAGCCATATCATCAAGGCCCTTGCAACTCATGCTAGAACGTGTCGAAGGCCCTCATGCAGCGTTTTCTATGGCATCGATCACCTTAATTCTCCATCGCCTTTCGTCTCATGTCCACCGACATCTTCTCCAGGACGTACCGCTGAGAGGTACGGTGCGAGGTATTATGTGGTATGGAAAATGCGAAGACATTGATATACTTGTAATTCATTGTAATACAAGGTGATTGAGTTTTCCACTTCTGTATCGATTCGGCTTCCAGACGAGATGGCAGATAGCCTGAAGAGCCTCTCTGAAACCATAGATCGCTCCAAGGCGTATATCATCAAGAAAGCATTGCAAGCATATCTTGAGGATTATTCAGATTACCTGATTGCCCAGGAACGTTTGAACGATAAAGACGACAATGTGGTATCTAGCGAAGAGATGAGGGAACTAATTGGCCTGCAGGATTGAGTACAAATCATCTGTAGCCCACGACCTGAAGAATCTGGACAAGACTGTTGCCAAGAGAGTAATCAAAGAGCTGGAAGAGACGTTATCCTGTGATCCGGACTGCGGAGAAGCGCTAATAGGGCAGTTCAAAGGATTGTCCAAATTCAAACTGCACATAGGAGAAAACCGGATCGTTTATTCCAAGAAGCAGAGCGGCATTTTGGTATTGCGAATCAGGAATCGCAGCAAGGCATATAGATAAAAATGATTTTTTTGACTTCTGCATCCCGTAGTCTAACGCTTAATCGAATAGACTCTTTCCCAGCCAAATTAACCATATGCAAGCCCGATTGTGGTGGCAGAACCGACTATCTCTCCATCGCCTTTTTTCTCATCTCCACCGGCATCTTCTCAATGGCATAGCGCAGCGCCGTCCTCGGCATCTTTTCCTTCCACCTCATCACGTAGTCGAAGACCTCCGCCTGGTGTTTTTTGCTCGCCTCCTTGAGCATCCAGCCGTAGCCCTTCTGCACCATATCATCCCGGTCTTCCAGCAGTATATCCGAGATCTCAAAGATCTCCTTCAAGAACAGGCCCTTCCGAGCGGGAAGGATGAGCGTTACGGCGGAGGCGCGCCGCAGCCACCTGTTCTCAGAACGGGCCCAGCCCGCCAGGTTTTCGATAAACTGCGGATACATCTCCACGAAGCTGCCCAGGGTGTGGTTGCAAAGCGTGTCGCACTTGGCCCAGTTGTCCACATAGAGATCCACCCATCTCTCGAATACAAAAAAGTCCTCAGGCACGAACTGGCGCCGCAGAGAGTAGGACCATTCGAAGGCGATGAATGCCTCTTCCCCGTAGTTTGTTTGCAGGAGATTTTCGCATAGAGAGAAGATCTCTTTTTTCTCTCGACCTTTTATCTCCCGGAAGTATTTGGCAGCGATTTTTTTGACAAGGGCACTCTTTACACCATGGACCTTAACCATCTCCTTGAAGAAGCGCTGAGCGCTCTCGCGAGTCTTCTCGTCAATGCTCTGCCGCAGCTCCTGCCGCACGGCCGCCAGGACATCCCTTTCCATGTTTAACCATTGGATTTATCTTTATAAAAAAATCTTCGCTAATTCAATTCTCACCTGCATCCACAAGACCTCCTCCTCGCCTTCCATCCCACGCCAGTACATGGAGAGCTCCCTGCCCCGCCCCAGTTGCTGCCTCTTCTTCTCCACGCCGCCCCATTCCTCGTAGTGCCTCTGTGTATCCTCCAGGATGCCCTCAAAACTCATCCCCTGCAAAGCGTCTCCCATGAGCAGCCGCTCCTCTGTATCCCCTTTCAGGAAGACGCACTCCACCTCGGGCACACCGAGAAATAGCCGGATCTCCCGGGCCAGCTCGTATCCCTGCAGAGAGGGGACCAGCAGATCGTACTTTGGAAAATGGCGCTGCAGTATCTCCAGAAGCTCTGTGAATAGATGAAAATCCAGATCAGCGTATTTGAAGAGCTTATCCAGCACTATTTTCCTCTTTTCCAGATCAATTTGCAGAAAGACCTCAAATGCCACCCCATCCAGGCCGCACCTCGCCTTCTCCGCCGCCTCCAGGCGATCGAAGCCTTCCTGAAGCCGGTCGAAGAGGCGGCACAGATCCTGACAGAAACGGCCTTTTCTTGCCGAATCCTCGGGAGTAAGCACGCCGGAAAACTCTAAGGAAGCGTGGACGGACGGCCACATGCCTGCACTGCAATCAGTCAAATCGAGCATTTCTATCAGCAAAGAGCATCAAGAGAATATGAAAACGACGCTTCAGATCATTTTCTGCATCCAGACCACATCGAAGTCCTGGCCCCATTTTCGGCCGATCTTCAGCAAGCGCCCGCACTCCTGAAAGCCGCGCTTCTTGTGAAAGGCCAGGCTTGCCGAGTTGAGGGAGGAGATGCCGGCCAGGATGGAAGAGATGTCCTTCTCTTTAGCCTCATGCAGGAGGCTTTCATGCATTGCCTTTCCCATTCCCTTTCCCGTCTGCTCCGGGGCGATGAAACAGGTTATCTCTGCCGTCCGGGAGAAGGCGGGCATGGGACTGTGCGGGCGGAGCAATGCAAAGCCCAGCACATTTCCCCCGTCGTCCCTGGCCACCAGGAAAGGATAGCCTCCGGACATGTTCACGAAGAAATCAAAAAACTCGTAAGGCACCGGATCTTCCGGATAGGCGGCGAAGCTGTTTTCCACGTAGTGGTTAAAGATATCGATTATCGCGTTTCCATCCTCTTTCCTGACCGGCTCAATAGTGAACTGCATCTCTATCCATCCTGCTACATCCAAACGCTAAATGGCCAATCTCATGTTCAGGCGGGCATGAAGGCCAAGCTCTTTATCCTGCACCAATTGATTTAAGCCTATCCCGCCCGCAAACGTCTTGTGACCGGCCCAATTAGCATCAATTCATAGAGGTAGCGGAAGGATAACTATCCTTGCCGGGACCGCTTCCAATCTCCTTGGGCTTGTCGCAGATTTTATCCTGGTTGGCATCATAACAGCCCTCCTTCTCCTCATCGTAATCGCTGTAATGGTTTCCTAAAACCCGCGGGCCGCTTATCAACTCCATGAGGCCCTTCAATCCTCCTGCCGGCACGCTCCCATTCCATCGATTATTGATGCCACCGTCGCTTACAGTTATTTCATTATCCAACAGGTCGTTGGACAGAAACGTGTTATTTTCATTTCCAGACTGGATATAAATTCCATACTTATTCTTATAAATTATATTTCCTTGCACAATATTATTGCTGGAATCAACTTTTATCCCGGCATTGCCGCATCCACAACCGCCAGAACCCGTTATGTTGAAGCCCTTTACAATCGTGCCATTGGACGTTATGCTGATGACGCTTCCCGATCCACCGGCATCCACAACAGGAAGCCCTTTGCCGCTATCAATGCCCTGCAAGGTAAGAGTCTTATAGACATGAACGTTCTCGCGATAGACACCACTTTGCACCTCAATGATATCCCCCTGGCTGGAATTGTCTATTGCCTGCTGTATCTGCGAATAGTCCGCATTCTGCGGCCCCACGGTTATCTTTGAGGCATTTGCATATCCCAGGACCAGAATTGGGATTAGTATTAATATTAAACATGCCCTCATAATTTTGCCGTAATTGCTTCTTTCTATTAGAACTTTTTCATTAATATTCTTAAGATAGTGCATTTTGTGATAGATAATATTGTATTTAATAATTCGAAGATAAATTATATCCCTGCGGCCCCTATTATCAGCCAGGCTGCAACGGGGTGTTCTGCCTCATTTTGCTCGCTGCCCATATGTACTATGTTCTACTATAATATGCTTATAATGCTGCTGAGCTGCAAATGCGGCCAGGTCTTGAGATAGGATCAGGAGAGGCCAATGGGCTAGGCTCGAGCAGATGGCCGGCGAGACCAAAAATTCGAGGTAAATAATATGATAGGACAAGAACCAAAGTCAGAGGAGTTCACACAAGCCCTCGGCGAAGAGGTGGACTCTGCCTTTAAGAAGCTAATCTTTTTGATACTGAAAGAGGGCGCGCTCTCGGCAAAGGACAAAGCCCTAATCGCCCTGGCCTGCTCTGTAGCCGTCAGATGCGAGCAATGCGTCCAGAGGCACAAAGAGACGGCCCGCAAAGCCGGAGCCAGCCGGGAAGAGATGCTGGAGGCGGCGGCGGTTGCAGGACTTGTGCGCATGGGCTCGGGATTCAACGCGGCCGCAGCCCTGCTAGATGACGATCATTTAAAGCAATTTTCTGACGATAAGAGGTAGAGGAAATGCTGGAAGGCATAAAGTGTCAAAGCTGCGGCAAAGAGATCGCCGAAGATGAGGTCTTCGCCACAGAAGGAAAGACCCTCTGCGAGAACTGCTACATCGATGTCGGCCACCGAATTCGCGTATGCGATCCCTGGGGAGTGAGGTCGAAGCAGGTATTCCGCGAGAGTCACGGCCTGGAAGGAACCGATGGCCTCACGGATCTGCAAAAGGAGATCTACGAGTACATTATGCAGAAGGGCAAGGCCACCAAGGCGGAGCTGATGGAGAACTTTAAGCTGCCGGCGCCGGAGCTGGAGAACCAGTTTGCCATACTGCGCCACTGCCAGCTTCTGAAAGGAAAGAAGGAAGGAGACGCGGTGTACATTGCTCTCTGGTGAAGACATGATCATCATTCGTGAGGAGAGACAGGAGGATAAGCAAGCGCAAGCAGTCCGAGCTGTGAACGAAAAGGCTTTCGGCCAGCCAGATGAAGCCAATATAGTCGACAGTCTGCAAAAAAGCTGTCCCGGCCTGCTCTCCTTAGTCGCCCTTGATGGCGACGAGGTCGTGGGGCACATCCTCTTCTCTCCAGCCAAAATCGAAGGCGATGCGAAGACAATAAAGGGCATGGGCCTGGCGCCCATAGCCGTCCTTCCAGAGCGGCAGCGCCAGGGTGTTGGCACACAACTCGTCAAACGGGGCATCGAGATGCTGAGGAGCCGGGATTGTCCCTTTATCATCGTGCTGGGGCATCCGGAGTACTATCCCCGCTTTGGCTTTGTGCGTGCCTCTTTGCACGGCATTCGCAGCCAGTGGGAAGGAGTTCCAAACGAAGCCTTCATGATCCTGATCTTGGACCAGTCGGCGATGAAAGGCGTCTCGGGAGTGGCCAGATACCGGGATGAGTTTGACGAGGCAATGCAGGAATAACATTAGCGAATTGGAATTGCATAAACCTTCCCCCGCGGGAGACTGCATGCCCTTACAAATAAGCAAAAGCTTCCTGGATATGAGCCATGACCGTCGATCAGATTCCCATCACCAGGTTCTCGATTATTACGAGGATTACCCCCAAGGCCCTGCGCTACTACGACCAGGTGGGGCTGCTGGTACCGGCAGCTAGAGACACATTAACCGGCTATCGCTACTACACGGCAGACCAACTGGAGAGAGGCGTGAGAGTAAAGACATATGCTCTTTGGGCATATCCCTGGAAGAGGTGGCTTGCTACCTCGATGCCGAAGCGAAAGGTGATAGGAACGTCGTGCAGGTCCTGAGAGAGAAGCATCTCCGCCAGACAAGAGGTGAGATCGCCAGGCTGCTAAGGATCGAGGCCTTGCTCAAACAAAGCGATAAGGAGCTGATAAAGATGGCATTAAGCGAGCCGGTTATCAAAGATGTGCCCGCTCTACGGGTGGTAAGCAAGAGAGACAGAGGAAGCTATGGTGAGACCATCGGTCACCTGATCGGAGAGCTCTGCGAAACGCTTTTCCGGCCAGATAACCAAAAAAATCTCGTGAAGATGAGCGGACCGTGCATGGCAATTTACCATGACCAGGAATATAAAGAGAAGGATGCCGATATCGAGGTGGCTATACCCATAACCGGAAGGATCGAAGTGGATGAGGGTATGGAAGTCAAGAACCTTCCTCCGGCTCGAGTCCTGGCTGTTGTGCACAAAGGAAGCTACGATACGCTACACCTGATCTACAAGGATCTCTACGAGTATATGGTGAAGAATGGGATGGAGTTTGCCGGACCGGGAAGAGAGCTTTATCTGAGCGACCCCTGCAAGACGGCCCCCGAAGAGCTATTGACGGAGATACAGTTGCCGATCAAAGAGGCATAGGAAAAACATAAAAAAGCAATCGTTATAGTATAGAGATACAATGTATATCCCCGTAATCCTCGGCACAGCCAGACAGGGCCGCCAGTCCGAAAAAGCGGCCCAATTCATGCTGCAAAAAGCCCAGGAGGCAGGTCTCGAGAGCGAGATCATCGATGTGCGAGACTATCGCCTGGAAGCCACGGACAACACAGAAATGAGCCAGCCGGCCCAAAAGCTCGCGGAGAAAGCCAGGCGCGCCGACGGCTTCATCATCGTCTCTCCCGAGTACAACCACGGCTATCCAGGCGAGCTGAAGATGCTTCTGGATATGCTCTTTTCCCAGTATGCGCACAAGCCCGTGGGCATCTGTGGCGTCTCCTCCGGAGCCTGGGGCGGGACTCGCATGGTTGAGCAGCTCCGCCAGGTCTGCCTGGCCTTTCATATGGTCCCCACCGGCCAAGCTGTGCACTTTCCCAAGGTACAGGAGCTATTTGATGAGGCTGGCCTTCTAAAAGGAAGGTCGCAGCACGGCCAGTCAAAGAGGCTCTTGGAGGAACTGATCTGGTACGCCCGTGCTCTGAAGACAGCAAGGGAAATTCCTGGAGAGAGTTCTTGAGATTACCCAGAAGAATGGTGAGATTGATATCTCTATTGACTATCAATATCAAATAATCAAATCGCTGCAAGCCTATTCGCAAGAAGAGCTAAATAGAATGCATTAGATAGCTTCTCTTCGGTTTTTACCAAAGGTGAGAGAGTATGTCTGATAAGAAATTATATTCCCTGCCGGAGCTGCCGTATGCGTACAATGCCCTTGAGCCATTTATCTCCGAGGCACAGCTGCGTCTGCATCACGACAAGCACCACGCCGCCTACGTGAACGGAGCCAACGCCATCCTGGAGAGACTGGATAAGGCCTGCCAGGCTGGGACCGACGTGGACATGAAGGCTACCTTAAAGGAGCTGTCTTTCCAGGTAGGAGGCCATGTTCTACACAGCCTTTTCTGGCGAAATCTGGCCCCCGCCGCCAAGGCCGGCAAGGAGCCAAGCGGCGCTCTGGCAGAAGTTCTGATTAAGGAGTTCGGATCCTTCGAGCGCTTCAAGAAGGAGTTTTCTGCGGCAGCAGCCAGCACAGAGGGCTCGGGCTGGGCCGCTCTTGCCTGGTCCGACATGACCGACAGGCCCCTCATAATGCAGATCGAGAAGCATAATGTGAATGTTTACCCCACCTTTCGCATCCTCATGGTCCTGGATGTCTGGGAGCATGCCTACTATCTGGACTACAAGAATGAGAGGCCCAAGTTCGTGGAGGCCTTCTGGAACATCGTGAACTGGGATGAATGCAACCAGAGACTGGAGGCGATAATTAAATAGTACCTGACATCCAGAATATCCAGATTTTTCTTTTAATTTTCACGAGCAGATTGAGAATGGTTGTGGCTTTGCATCTGCATTTCTAATCCGGGCTTTAAAAACTAAAAAAGAAGACATTGGCTCACAGGAACTTGAAGGAATTGATTATCTCCTTGGCATCGTTTTCATATTGCACATAGCTATCAGCCAGAGCATAATAAGTTGCGACATAAGCTCTTTTGTCCTTTATAGTGTAGGCCAAGAGTATCTGATAAGGCATCTGGTCTATAGTGGCGGAATATGCCAAGACATGGGCAGGCTGATTGGAGAGAAGCATATCACCCTCTGCCAATGATTGAAAGTCAGAGTAAGAGCCTTTAAGGTTTTTGAGCACAAAATTTGTGTATTGCTCCAGAGTAATACCTTGGTTAGCAGGCAGGTTCTCAATTTGCAGCGTTACATAATTTTGAGCATTGTCGATGTCCTCGCCAGGTGCTAAGAATCCAACCACTATGCCCAATTCATTGGGGTCGGGCTCCTTCGCGATCCAACCCGATGGATAGGAGAAGGCGAAACCATTCTCTGCATTCTCATAAAGCTGCATCTGCTTCAAATCAGATAGGCTAAGTGCGCTGGAGGTATTCAAGGATTCGTTTTCGGAATCATTGGCGCTAGCCAAGCTCTTTTCAGACACTGGTGCAGGACAGGACTGAGCATAGCATCCTGATAAAGAGATGACAACGGCCAGAAGGGCCAGCAGCCCT
>Ga0351898_1006_pt1 | contig 78735 bp, 69 predicted proteins | sample BONcelHT113001C5_FD_206873 | JGI IMG/M metagenome (GOLD analysis project Ga0351898, IMG submission 206873) | Enriched cells from coal bed in the Powder River Basin, Montana, United States - BONCAT cells T11 rep1 HSBNCT.T11.300.1.C5 ...
CTCTTCGGAAGAGAGTCCAGGGTCTTTAACGTTTCTGCATGCGATCGCATAAATGCAGTTTGCCTCTTAAGGATTCGTATATGTTTGCTCAATATTTTGGCCAGATCATTCATCTTCACGGGCTTTGGTATGAAGTCATTCATTCCCGCTTCAAGACATATTTCTCTGCTGTTAGGAAGAATAAATGCAGTAAGTGCTATGATCTTGGGCTGGACCGAGGGAGGACATAGCTCCCGAATCAGTCGAGTTGCCTCTAGGCCGTCCATCTCCGGCATCCTCAAGTTCATCAAAATTATATCATAATGCTGACGTTTCAAGGCCAGTAGCGCCTCTCTGCCATTAGATACGGCATCGGCTCGGTAGCCCAAATGTTTGAGTATGGCAGAGGTTACTTTCCGGTTTGATTCGTCATCTTCCGCAATCAAGATGCTCGCAGAACTAAAGGCTTTTTCTGACATGAACGCCTACTCTCATATTTTTGGATTTTCCAGATCAATCTGAACTTATTAGATAATATCTTTCAATAATATTTATAACTTTGCTTACAATTAAAATTGGTAGAATACGTTATTAACAAACAAATAATTACAGTGTGATGGTTGAAAACAAATTATCATATTATCACAATCACAAAGAAACCAAAGCACAAAGGATGCAAAAAGGTGATCCAGGGCCCCTTCATCCATTATTTCCTAATCATACCAACCTAAAGCTGCAGCACCAGATCATCCTGTCCCACCACGATCCCTGGAAAGTCCCGTACTGTCGCCACAGCCTCGCGCCGCATCTCAAGACTGGTGTACCTTCCCGCATCGAAGTGGGTGAGGGCCAGCCGTTTGGCTTTCGCCTGCCGGGCTATGGCTGCGGCACTCTGGGGATTGAGGTGGGGCCACGCCGGATTCTCTTCGCCGGGCAGGTGGGCGCATTCCGCAATGAGCAGGTCGGCATCCGCAGCCAGGAGCACGGCATTCTCGCATACCCCCGTGTCCGGGCAATAGGTGATGATCTTGCCGTCCAGGTCGAAGCGATAGCCCAGGCAGGGCGAGGCGTGCACCAGAAAGCGGCAGTCCAGGGCGAAGGGCAGCTTGTAGGGCCCAGGGGAAAGCTCACGGACTTCAACCGGGAAGGGCAGCCTGTCCAGGGGAACGGTGAAGGGCTCGTTGATAATGGTATTGAGGGCCTGCTTCGTGCCCCTCTGGCCGAAGATGGTGAGGCTTTTGAAGCGGAACTTGCTGAGGACGTGCAGCCCCTCGATGTGGTCCAGGTGGAAGTGGCTGAGGAAGAGGTAGACGGGCAGGTCGTCCTTGATGTAGCGGTCCGCTTTGTAAAGGCCGTTTCCGGCGTCCAGGATGATGTGGTACTTATCGGAGTTGATGAGGGTGCAGATGGTATTGCCTGTGTCGCTGTCGTACCAGCCGTTGGTGCCGAGAAATATGACTTGCATGGTCTAATTCTCCTGCGGGCTGCAGCCCCACTCGGCGAGCTTCTGGCGGACCTTTTCGGCGAGGGGGCTTTCGATCTGCGAGAAGATCTGGAGGGCTTGCGTTGCCAGATCGGTTGCATCCTTTCGCTGGCCGAGCTTGTGCAGGGCCAGGCTCTTGGTGAAGAGGGCTTCAGCCTCTCCCCGGCGATATTCTATCTTTTTGAAGATCTTCAGCGCCTGATCGCAATGATCGATTGCTTTATCGAGCTGGCCGAGATCGGAGTAGGCTTTGCCTAAATTGCAGAGTGCTTCTCCTTCATTCCTTTTATCTCCGATCTCACGAACAATCGCTAGCGCCTGCTCGTAGTACTCGATGGCCTTGCGCGTCTCGTCCAGCCCGACGTAGGCCTTGCCCAGGCTGCCCAGGTCAGCCCCCTCGCCCCTTCTGTCCCCGATCTCGCGTGAGATGGCCAGGGCATGCTCGTGGTACTCGATGGCCTTGCGTGTCTCGCCCAGCCCGTCGTAGGCGCTGCCCAGGTTGCCCAGGTCAGTCCCTTCGCCCCTTCTGTCCCCGATCTCGCGTGAGATGGCCAGGGCATGCTCGTGGTACTCGATGGCCTTGCGTGTCTCGCCCAGCTCGTCGTAGGCGTTGCCCAGGTTGCCTAGGTCAGTCCCTTCGCCCCTTCTGTCCCCGATCTCGCGTGAGATGGCCAGGGCATGCTCGTGGTACTTGATGGCCTTGCGTGTCTCGCCCAGCCCGTCGTAGGCGTTGCCCAGGTTGCCCAGAGCGTTTCCTTCGCTCCTTCGGTCGCCGATCTTGCGGAAGATTTTATGCGCCTGTTCGTAGTATTCGATGGCCTTTCGCGTCTCGCCCAGATTAGAGTAGGCTACGCCCAGGTTGCCTAGTCGTGCTCCTTCGCCCCTTCGGTCCCCTATCTTGCGGGCGATAGCTAGGGCTTGCTCATAGTACCCGATTGCCTTTCGCGTCTCGCCCAGATTAAAGTATGCATTGCCCAGGTTGCCCAAATGAGTGCCTTGAGCACCTCGATCCCCTATCATCTTTGCTGCTCTTAAGCCAGTTTCAAACCAGCCAATTTGATCCCGTGAATGCAGGCGCAAATCTAAAATATAAATTCCATCGCCCGCATATGATCTGGCCAATTGCAGGACTGATTTCAAATCACTCTTTTTCAATTTGCGGGGACCTTGAATCATATTCTTAACCCAGGCTTGTCCAACTTTGATATTGGCACATTCACGATCGAAAAGCTTGAGTCCTGCTAAGAGATTCATCCCACCTTTTTTATAGAGACTATCTGCTTGAAAAAGGACCTTTGAGTAATGCTTGGATTGTTTCTCCTGGGCATCCACAAGTTCATCTCCTTCAAGACACGATTCTCCGAAGACACGAGCTAAATCGTGAAGTTTATATCGACCTTCCTCCGAATCAGGTATTGCAGCAAAATCCACCAGGCTCCATCGCACTAAATCGCTTAGAGCCTCAGCCGATGCGTCTGAATCCATTTTTAAAATTGCAGTCGCAGCATTGCGATCGAAATCTTCTGGAAAGACCGATAAACGCCGCCATTGCTTTTTTCTCCCGATAGTGAGCAGATCATAGCTAAGGCTGAAGGACCCTTTTACTAATTTAAGCAACGCTACCTTATCCTTTAGACGTATTTGATACTCGGGAACGCTCAAATCCCGTTTTTCAGCGAGAGCGCTGGCTGCATTGCGAAGGGCGATAGGAAGGCGGCCACATATTTTTGCCAGCTCTTCGGCCCGGTCGCTAATGCGCGGGGCAATTGCCAGAAGAAGCTCGCATGCTTTATCTAGTGGCAAAATGTCCAGATCCTTTTCCGCCAAACCCGGCAAGGCAAACTTTATTCTCGATGTGATGAGAACGGCGCAGCCTACGGGCGGCAGTAGAGTCTCCACTTGCTCGCCGTTGGCTGCATTGTCCAGCAGCAAGAGAGCACGTTTGCCGGCCAGAATTGAGTGATACAAACCGCGCAGTTCATTTGAGTTTTCCGGCAAGCGATCAACAGGATTGTAGGCCCGGATGACCTGAGCCATGGCGTCTTCAGGCATTAGGGGAGGCAACTCTGGATTATTGCTTGTTCCCCGCATATCTACGAAGATCTGGCCGTCAGGAAATTGGCTCTTGATTTTGTCTGCCAGAACCAGGGCCAGGGCGGTCTTGCCGATGCCTCCCATGCCACGCAGGCCGGTGATAGTGGCTCCTTTCTCGAAGTTGGAGAGGATGTCTGCAATCTCTTCTTCGCGGCCTTTGAAGTCGCGTGGGGGCGGCGGGATTTGGCGAGGTACCGGAAAACTGGGCTTGATTTCTTTAGCATCTTCCGTTGTAGATTTAGCAGATTTTATCTCATCTTTTATCCCATTATCGACTAAGTTTGTTACATCTGATTCATCAAATGAGGAAATATTAAATTGCTTGATGATTTTTAAAATTTCTGGATCTCCGCCTGAAAGTCGGGCATGAAATTCATCCAATGTAGCAGCTCTGGTTTCCAGAAACAAGCGAACTGAGCCATTTTCAACCCTGAATAGTTCGAAATCCCCGCCTAGTTTCGAAAATGCTTCAGCGATCCTCTTTCCCAAGTAGAGCGCATCTTGTTCTCCAGTCCATTCACATTTTACTATTATTTCGAAAATAAGAGGCGAATTTGTTGCCTCTGCTAATTTTCTTAAAAATCCAGATATCTGAGAGTAATCATCCAACCACGATGGCTGAATGCCTGCCGTTTCGAAACGATTCTGCAATACATAATTTTGTTTTTTTGCAACGGCAAAACCACCATTTAAATGTAATTTCTCCCTGCATTCATCAACGAGAAAATCAAGGGTCGGATCATTATGTCCATATCCAATCCAGAATTTTTCATTTGTTTTAAAAAGTGAATCTAGCACATCATGCAGCGGTTCACCGAATAGGGCTTTTCTGTAATCATCTCTGCTTAGAATAATATCTTCAGGAGTGTCAACGCAGCCGTGAACCTTTAGCAGAAACCACTTGCTTTCGACCACTCGTTTTGGTAAATATGGATAAGAGCGCGTGAAAACCGAATTGATCTTTTCTGCGGTAGAAGCTTTCTCTAAGAGTCTATCGTAGTTCGTGGTAATAATAGCGCGGAAAGGAAGCTGCATGATCATGCGGTGATTAATTGATGGGATCAAATTTCTCTTCTCACACGGCCCACAGGTCTTAAAAAGAGCATCGCAAATCTCGTCCATCTCTTTGATTTCCTTGCGGGGTAGAAGCGCACGTTTCCAATCTATCTGACGAACAACAGCATTTGGGAAGCCTGAACCGAGCACCGATTTGAGTAATGCGGCCGCACCAAGCAAATGGTTATCCTTAATCTCTTGGAATGCCGCTTTGATTTTTTCAGTTTCCTCAGGACGGATTTTGCAGGCTTCAGCAAGAATTCCATAAAGCAAATCGTCCCAACTTGGTCCACCTACCTGGGTAGTAAGACCGGAACCGACTATTGCTATTGCCTTACCATTTTTCAAAGCTTCGACAAGATCGGGTGAAGGTGAAGGCATGCTCAAGTTAAATCCATCTCCATTGCTCTATAATTATTTCTCCCACAGTTTTGCTGGATGATTAGTTTCTTCCAGAGAATTATTGAACGTCTTTGCTCATGAATCGTTTCAAGGAAAGTGCCGCATAGATTTAAAGATTGTCCGCAAAAAATTTGCAGGAACCTTGCAGCCCTTGATCCCATCGATATTGGATACAGAGGGCCACTTCGTTCATTGGAATGCCGTTTATCCAGTGAAATCGATTGAGACCGAAATGAAGGGCAAGAGCCGGAAAGTGCCGCATCCGCAAAGATGCCACCCTGAAAAAGAGGAGATTTTAGATCTTGTCCGCCCCACCCATCTCTTTCTGCTTTGCCACCAGCCCGCCGTAGGCCACTCCCGCCTCCGTGAGGACAATTTTCCCCTCCGACAGCTCAATTAGCCCGGCCAGCTCCAGGCGGTGCAGATGGTAGTCGAGCATCTTCTCGCCCACGACGGCAGCGATCTGCGGCACGCTCAAAACTCCCTGGTTCATGAGGATGATCATATTCCGGCGGATGGGGCTTTCCAGGGCGTGATGCACCAGAGCCATCTCCTCCGGCGACTCTGGCTTGGCCTTCTTTCCCATCAACATTCAATTCACCTTGGAGAAGGGCTTGGCTACTGCCATGGCTCCTGTGGCTGGCAGCTCAAACCGGACTCTCTTCAGAGTGGGATCTCCATACATGCAAAGTTGCATGGTGATTCTCCTCTCGCCGTCTCCTTTCCTGAGAACTACCTCTCGCATCAGCTCGCTCAGGGCGTCGCCCAGACGGTAGCGGCCCGAGGGGCAGTCGCCCTTCAGGTAGGGCTCGAATTTCTCAGCGAAGTAAACGGGCGTTCCCTGATCCGTGGTCCGGGCCAGGAAGGCTGCCGCCCCGGCTCTGAGAAACTCCGTGGCAAAGGAGGGGCGGTCATTGTAGAGCTGGCCGGTGTTGCAGGAGACCCAACCGGAGATGATAGGATGATTGCTCCGCAGATCCACGTCCGCTACATTTTCTAGATTGAATATGGGAAGCCCCTCATTGGTGGAGAAGGAGACGGGGCTTCCGTGCCCCATGATGAAGATGTAGTCGCTATCCGACATCAAACTGAACATCTCAGCACGGCGATCGCACTCATCGCACACTCCGTAAGGTGGAGTAGCGTAGCACCGCCCGCATGTGGGTGCATCATCCCGGCAAGCGTCACCCAGCCCCACCGGCGGAGCATACCAGCACCGCGTGGATAGAAGCATTTCGGGTATCATGCCAAAGCCCCCAGCCTCGTGAATTTCGCTGGCGGTTTCCAGGGCATTGGTGATGGCAGAAGAGTCGGTAGCGATGTCCGGCATGCGGCTGACGGCAAATCCCTCATCCACGACACCATTGCCGTCAAAATCTATGTACCAGCCATCAGCCGGCAGATACCAGGGACTTCCGCCCATGTTTACCACATCGGGCATGGGCACGACTGCGGTTCCTCCCAGGAGGATGATGTAGCACGGCCCGGTTTCATCTGTTATTGTGTGCAGCACATCCTTGATCTCCTCCCAACTGCCTGGATTGTTCAGCCGCACGCCGTAAGCGGCCCGGCATTCCTCCGAGTCGAGCACAATGTAGCGTGTAGAAAGTCCATCCTTTCGGCTGACAACCTCTGTATAGCGAGAAACTGCTTCATCGAGTTCTGCAGTCGTACTCAAGAGAGAAGTTGTAACGAGCAAGACTGTTGTGGGCCGGGCTTTCATATTAATATCTACAACTTTGGATTTCTCGTTACTGATGGTGATCTCACGAAAGATGCCCCCTGCTCCGCGTACTCGCTTGGTGTAAGGGGCCCGCACCTCGACTGAGGAAGAGCTGGATTGCATGATATAATTAGAATGTGTGACGATGTAGGTGTACCTGCTCTCGGGAAGATCCCGGCGATAGCGCCCACTATTGGATGTGGTCGCCGTCCAGGATTTGCTCTTATCTTCTTTGACAAAGGTCACGCTGGCTCCTTTGATCGGCGTCCCTGTCGCCGTATCCCGCACAATTCCCTCGAAATAGCACGGATAGGTCACTGCTCTGTAGTCCGACCCTCTATCGGCAAGGGCTACACTTGCCTGATCCTTGATATCTCCCACCGACGCGGCAAGTGCTCCTGCTGTATATAATATATGGAGCATAAATATTAATAGTAATACCGAGCGAATATTCCCCTTTTTCATCCTTATCAACCTCGTTAATTGGGCTGTGCAGACCACTCGGACCATTGCGAGCTTTCTCTCAGCAAGAGGCCAAATGTCATTGATTCTATTGATCTTGAATAATGAACTCAATCATTTAACTTTTTTCCGGCAGCCGCATCTATGCCACAACTTCACTCTTAAAATGAAGAAGCTTTAGGCCGATGACGAAACCTTTTTTAGGGCCCAAATGGCTATGGTTATGTTTTGGAGGCGTCAGACTTTAGACTTAATTACATCCGCAGGAACGAGAAAGCTGAAGAGAAAGCAACAAATGTCCAACCGCCAAGAGGCTCAGGGCAATGGCCATGATCCATGCCCTGGCGGTGGACATCGACGGCACCCTGAGCGATCAAAATCGAGTGCTCTGTCCCGCTGCCCTGCAGGCGTTGCGCAGTCTTGAGGTTCCGGTGGTGCTGAGCACGGGCAACTCCCACTGCTTCACCAGAACGGTTTGTGTTCTCCTGGGCACGCCTCGTATGTTCATAGCCGAGAACGGTGGCGTGCTATCCTACTCCGATGATGAGATAGAGGTACTGGCGGACCTGAAGGTCTGTGAGGATGCCTTCCAAAAGCTGGCCGCAGAATTTCCCCTGCAGAGATACAGCTCCTCACGCTACAGATTTACCGATATTGCCCTGAAACGCAACTTCGATGTAAAAGCCGCCGCCAGGCGGGCCCAGGAGCTGGGCCTGCCCGTGCATATCATAGATACAACCTTTGCGGTGCATATCAAAGACAAGCGGGTCGATAAGGGCACGGGCCTGCGCCGCATTGCCGAGCGCATGCAAATCGAGCTGTCCGAGTTTGCCGCCATCGGCGACAGTAACAGCGACCTGCCCATGTATCAGTTGGCCGGCTTTCGGGCCTCGGTTGGCAACGCCAGCCCGGAGCTACAGCGGATCTCCGACTACATAGCCAAGGCCGAATACGGGAACGGCTTTGCCGAAATCATAAATCACATGAAAGAAAAAGAAATGTTTTAATTTAATGCTTATTCGTTGATGCAGAAGCAGGTGCCCAGACGAAGCGCGAAGACAGAGATTAAAGGAGTGGATGTGAACCAGATGGATGAAATATTTTCCTACAACCAGAAGGCCCCGCTAAACCAAGAAGAAGCTGGCATTGAATATCTAAACGGCGTCTCTGTGCACGATATCAGCTATGCCGGCCTAAAAGAAGGAAGAATCAGAGCTTATCTGGTTGTTCCTCCTGGAAACGGCCCTTTCGCTGGCGTCATCTTCCTGCACCCGGGCCCAGGAAGCAGATCTTCTTTTTTGGATGAAGCGATAACTCTGGCAAAGGCAAACGCGATCTGCCTGCTCATTGATGCACCATGGGCCAACGGACCTGAGTTTGGCAAGAGAGACAGCGGACGGCCGGAGGATGTCCGTGACTGGTTCATCGAGATTGCCAGAGATCTGCGCCGCGCCATTGATCTGATCTCGTCGCTGCCAAGCGTGGATATTAACCGGATAGCATACGTCGGCCACAGTCTGGGCGCTCTTTTTGGAGGAATACTGTCTGGCGTGGACAAGAGGATAAAGGCCAGCGTACTGATGGCGGGCGTAGGAAGCTTCACCGATGTAGCCCAACTGAACATGCCTACCCTTGCCGGAGGCGAGCTGGAAAAATATAAAACGATCATGGAACCGATCGACCCGGTGCGCCATATAAAAAATGCCGCACCAATGGCCCTCTTCTTTCAGTATGGCATTCAGGATGTCTTTTTTTCCAAGCAGAAATTCTTGGATTATTATAACGCTGGTAGCGTCCCGAAATCCATTCGATGGTATAATGCGGACCATTATAGTCTCAACGAAGAAGGACGGTCCGATCGAATAGAATGGCTAAAAGAATGCTTTCAGCTCTGATCGCGGGCCAATTTTTGAAGTATTGCTGCCCAGTTATTCTCGCAGATGATCCACCAGCCTAAGGTATCCTTGGCCAGAGAGCGCGCTGCCGGGCAGAAGGCATCGACGGCCAGGTTGTAGGGCATCTCTTGCAGGGGCGGATGAAGTGGGTATTTGGTGCAGGTAAGGGGCCTGATCTCGTAGATGGTGCAGCCTTTTCTATCGTTGTCATAAAACGGACAGGGCTGCCTCAGCACCCAGGCCTGCAGGGCCTTTTCGTAGCGGCAGAGGGCTTTTAGCTTCTTCTTTCCCACAAGCCCCGCGATCCTTTCAAAATCCTCTTTATCGAGGTATAGGCCTGCTCCAGGCGTATAGCAGCATCTGCCGCATTGCTGGCATTGGAAACGCTCCCAGAAGAGCCTGACGCCCGCATCGGAGCCCTCCCGCTCGTCTCGGGCGGGCAGAGGCAGGGAGATGTCGAAGGGGACCTTCTCACCCTGGTCAATCTTGGCAATTTGCTCATCCTTTTTCAAAACTGACCAGTGAGGCCGCAGGCGGAGGAGCTCAACATGGCGGCCCTGCCGCTTGTCTTCGACGCAAGAGGAGAAGCAGAGCCTGTGGCAGAGCCGGCGCACCTGTGAGATTCTATCACTACTGCTACTCATATCAGATTCTCCTGCAAATCTTCTTCGATATTAATGCACCCCTCTTGCCCGATCACTTTCGCCCCGCGCGGCTAGTCCTTATCATTTGCCCTGTACTTTGTTGTTCTATGTCCAAGAACCCTGAATTTGCAAAGTATGCATCCGATCTTGCCCGCCATCAGGATGACATTCGCTCTGCCAACGAGGATCTGATCAAGCTCTCTCAGAGGTTCGGGCGCATGATGCCAAAGCTCTCCAAGCTGGACTCCTCAGCGATTCTCAATTGGTTTGGCCAGTACAATAAGGTCAAGGACAAAGCCAGAAAGGCAGACGATGAACTCACTCTTCTGGCCAATAACGAGCAGGCTGCTGCAAATCCCGTTCTGCAACTGCAGATGAACTACTACTATGCGCAAAGGCAGCGGCTTTACTTCAAGACGGAGGTCATGGACGACATCCTCAGCGGCATGATGGAAGACCTCCTGGAAAACGGCAGCTTCGAGGAGGCACAAAAGCTGGAGATGCGCACTGCCCTGGATGCAACTATGGAAAAGAGCATGCATAGATCTGAGGCTGCGCCTGTCCCGGCCTGAGCTTATTTTAGAAGACGAACAAGTCACCGGCAAGCCTCATATGCAAAGGTCGAGATCTGATAATCATGTTCAAGGTAGGAGAATATAGCGAGGATGCGGCAAAGCCCATCGCATCCTATCTGAAGGATGCCGGGTTCAAAGTGGATGTTAAGGGCCTGGTCGTGGCTAAGATGGATATCACAGCTTCCTTGCAGGGCAAGCTAAGCGAGATGAAAGAACGCGATGAGTTCTCTCCAAAATATGAGCGCTTTCTGGCTGCCATCAAAGCAGCTGTAGAAAAGGCATCTACGCAAGATGAATTCAGAGATCTCTTCATGAGTGAGCTAGACCCTAACTGGAGAGAGATAAGGGACAAGTTCCGCCTGCACGCAGATTCATCTGAGGATATGGATGAAAAGACCTCTGAAGAAGTCGGCAGATCCATGGCTGAATTTATTTTTGCATTGGGTTTTGCAGAGGATGTCCTAAATCTTAACAAAATACCTCTTGCAATGCCGATAGGAAGCATGCTTGATGATCCCGTCATCAGCATTCCAATTAGACGCAATGATTTCGATCCCGATGATCCCGTGCAAAGGGAGAGAATAGATGTTGATATGGAAAAGGTTTATGAGATCACCATAGATGAAGCCTCAGCCCCATTTTATCATGATATTGATGATGAGTTTCGGGATGAATACCATCTAGAATTTATGAAGATAATGTCGCTGGCAAAAGTGATACAATATCTGGTAGAACAACCGGCAAAGGGAAAGATGGACATTGAGGAATTTGCAGATAAGTGCGTTGTCGATTTAGGAAACTGGAATGTACTTAGCATTGATGCCAGCCTGGTTGCGGAAGAGATTGCTCGATCCCTGGAGAAGAAAGGGATACTAAAGATGAAGGGCAATACGATCAAGTGGAAAGCGTAAATCAATCAAGTGCATCCAAAAATTTTCTCTTTTTCCGGAGTCCTTGCATAACCACCGTCATTGTAGCTCTGGGGCGAAATCATTTTGCAATAGCCCATCCACCAGTCCATTATCCGGGTGTGTGAGGGCATTCCCAGGAAGCAGCCTGTAAATTGGAAATATCCGGGCACTCCACCCAGATTTATCCCGTCGCCATTTCCAGTTGTATCCACGATGTGGTACTTTGTGTCGCCGGGCAGAAGCACCAGATTGAATGCATGGCCAGGATGATCACCCACAAGAGGAAGATCAAAGGCCGAGCTGGAAGTGCTGAAGGCCTCGCTCTTGTTATAGCCGGCCTTCCGGAGCATTGTGGTTAAGGCCGCCGAGTAATCACTGCAAACGCCTGTTTGCAGGATGTTCACCGTGGCGTGGGTGGGAAACATGCCCAGCACGGCACTGTTTTCGCTCATGTTCGTGTCCGAGTGCCAGGCAGAGACGCCGCTCTCCTCCGGCCGGCAGGAGAGTTTGGATACATTTTCATTATAGCCTTCCATAAAAGTGCAAGTTCCAGCCAGGCTGGAGCCACACATGCGTGTGCACTCCGGATAGCCGGAGCAGCAGGTTTTGAAGAGCGCATAGCCCTGCATATACCGGGCATCTGGCCCAAAGGAGTTGATGATAAAAATGCCGCGGCACTTTTTCCGGTCGCCTCCTGATTGGTTGCAGGCATCGGAGCAGGCGGTGTTGGGAAGAGGAGTCCCGTCGCAACAATCGATGGACTCTGCCACTATCCAGTCCAGGCCGGGATGGCAGACCTCCATCTCCTGGCACTGCTCCGGTGCATCAGGCCATATGTCCTGGCAGGGGGTGTCCAGGGGATAATACTTCGGCCTGGGATCAACCTGACCACAAACCCAGGGCTCGGCTATGCCGACTTCTATGAAGGCAGAGGAGGAAATGCCGCTGCTGTTAGTAATAGTAAGGGAGATATTATGCCATCCATTGCTTAAATTATCCTTTCGGAAGGACGCGCTCTTGCCTATGATGCCATCCCTGCTCGATTGCCATACGTAGCGTAGTGGCACGTTGCCGCAAGCTGCCGCCGAAAAGAGCACCGTCTCGCCACGTGGGAAGGTGCGCACATCTCCGGGTGAGAGAATTTTCGCCCTGATCCTGTCAGAATTGTCATCCTGGTCGATACTATTCTGAGGAAACGATTCTTGCGAATTTTGCGAAGATCTGCCGTTGCACCCGCAGTCTTCAAGCTCTGTCTGATTTGCTGTGCCGTTTTCGCTCTGCACAGATTTGGCTAGCGTACCTGCTGTTCCGGGACCGGCCGGTCCGGGAAGGTAAACGAGCGCTGATATGGCGAGGACGATCAATGCCAGGCATAGCAGAGCATAGAGAAGATGGCCCCACCTCCGGCTCCCTCCACTGGAGAGCAGAGGCAATCGGCGCAAGTGCCCCGAAAAGGATAGAAACATGGCGCAAAAGAGGAATAAAACCCCCGAGATGGACCAGGTCTTCCAGCCGTAAGGAAGCAGGGTTATGGCCGCCTGAGTGAGGGGAAAGCCGAATAGTCCGGCAAATAGAAAAATAATTGGAGCCGCATTCTTGCGGCGGTGCAAAGCAGCCCAGGTTATGGCTAAAATCATTATGACAATGGCGCAGGCTGTCCACTCCCGATAGAAGGCCAGCGCTGCAAAGATACAAAGTGAAAACAGGCTGCCCAGGAGGAGAAGCGCCCGCTCTGCTTTGTGACTTGGCCAAGCCAAAGCCGCGGCAAAAATGCCTTGCAGCCCGAGCAGAATGATGAGAAAGCCGCCCGCTGCCTGGGAGAAGACATAATCAAACTCCCCTGGCCGTCCCAACGATGGCAAAGCGAAGATGAGAAATATGCATCCTACGGCGATGGCTACTATTCCAGCGAGCAGCCCCGCTAGCGCCGATATCTTCCCGGTTATGCCATTCATATCATCAGCCGGCATCCGGCATTCGTGGTGCATCTGGAGTAGTTAAAAATGATGGTGAAAAAACCCATATGAATTTTCTATGTATGCAGACGGTATCTTTCGCGTTGAGTTAATAGCAGGCCCAAAAAAGATAGCCTATACTCTCGATGCGCCAAAAGAGCCCGGGATCGGGATTTGGGAGCGCCGGCGGCCCGGCATCTGCGGAACCGTAACCTTTGGGGGATTCTTTCTGTCCGGCCTGATTGCTGTGCTCCTGGGTATTAGCGAAAAGGCATGATTGGAAAGGAACGAATGGAAAAGAGCTTTAAGATATACGCAAAGAGTCTCAAGCATGAGCTTTAGGGGTTTCCTCGCTGATTTGAAGAAGGAAGGACTGCTAAAAGAGGTGCATGAACCCGTATCTCCCCTGCTTGAGGTCACGGATCGCGCCTGGGGAAAGGGCCCCATATTGTTTAACAACGTGGATGGCCATAAGTGCTGCCTGAACATCCTGGGAACGCGCAGTCTGCTGGCCAGGGCTCTGGGAATTTCTGGCAAAGATATGGTCACTCATCTTGCCGGCATAGGCTACGAGGGTCCCGTTCGCGAGGTGGACTCTTCTCCTTTTATGGAGTGCGCAAGTATGCCTGACCTCTCCTTGCTTCCCATTCTCACCCATTTTAAAGGGGACGGCGGCCCTTACATCACCTCAGCAGTAGTAGTAAGCCAGTTTGAGGGAAAACTCAATGCCTGCGTGCACCGGCTCATGGTCCTGGGAAGAGACCGGCTGGCAGTGCGTCTCGTTCCCGGAAGGCATACTCATCAGTTCTACCAGGCGGCTTTTGCTAAAGGAGAAGAAGTGCCTGTGGCTATCGCCATAGGCGTGGACCCGCTGCTGCTCATGGCCGCTTCTACTCGCGTTCCCCCGGAGAAGGAGTTTTCTTATGCAGCCGCTCTGCGGGGCTCTCCGGTAGAGCTGGTGCGCCTGGATAACGGCGTTCTCTCTCCTCATGCCGAGATCGTGCTGGAGGGCTACATCACCGGCGAGCGGGCCAGCGAGGGCCCCTTCGTGGACATCACCGGCACTTGCGATCTCATCCGGCAGGAGCCTGTCATCCGGCTCACCAGGATGATGACGCGAGAGGATCCCATCTACCACGGCCTGCTTCCCGCAGGCGGCGAGCACAAGATGCTCATGGGAGTGCCTTACGAACCCCTGATTTACAAAGCGGTATCCAAGGTAGCAAAGGTCAAGAACGTCATCCTGACGGATGGCGGATGCAATTACTTCCATGCCGTAGTGCAGATCGAGAAGGAGACGGAAGAGGATGCGAGAAGAGCAATTGAGGCTGCTATGCAGGCTCACGGCTCAGTTAAGCACGTTCTGGTTGTCGACACTGATATAGACATCTACGACCCGCGAGACCTGGAGTTTGCCATTGCCACACGCATGCGAGCAGATGAGGATCTCGTGATCCATCCGAATGTGCGGGGCAGCACCCTTGACCCACGAAGTAAGGAGGGCATCACCACCAAAGTGGGAGTGGATGCCACAGCAAGGCTGGATCGGCTCTGGAAGTTTCAGAGAGTGACTCCTAAGGGTCAGGGCTAAGAGCCTTTTTTTCAGATTTCAGATCTCCAGGTAGAGGCGTATACTGAAGATGGTGCCCACTGCTAGGACTACTGATAGCATCAGGGCCACGATCTGGAGCATTATCTCGCTCATTTAATCACATCTATCTGCTTTTCTCTTTGCGGCCTTAATCGCCGGGACTGGGAAGGCGCGAGAACCTGCGCCGATTTCACGCCCGTTATTATGGCCATCAGCCTCACTTTTCCAGTAAATTCTGGCCGGATCCTCGCTCCCCAGATGACATTGGCCTTGGGGTCCAGCTCCTGAGTGAGGGCCCCGGCGATGGCGGCTGCCTCTTTCATTGTCATATCCGGCCCGCCGGTCATGTGCAGAAGGCATGCCCCGGCGCCGCGATAGTCCACATCGAGCAGCGGATTTTTCAGAGCTGCGCGCACGATCTTCTCCGGGCTGCTTTTCATTTTGCCCTCGCCCACAAACATGAAAGAGGCTCCTCCGGAGCTCATGGTGGTGCAAACGTCGGCAAAGTCCAGATTGATGAGAGAGGGACAGGTTATGGTGTCGCAGATACCCTGCACGGTCTCGGCGATGATCTGATCGACGACGGAAAAGGCATGCTGGAAAGGCAGATGGGGCGCGCATTCCAAAAGGCGGTTGTTATTCATGACGATTGCAGTGTCTGCATAGCCGCGAAGCTGCTCCAGCCCCTCCTCGGCCACAAATATGCGCGCCCTCTCCAGGTAAAAGGGCGTTGTCACCATGGCCACCACAATTGCGCCCCGCTCTTTGGCCAGGCGGGCCACGACCGGGGCCGATCCCGTGCCAGTGCCGCCGCCTAAGCCCGCGATCACGAAGACCAGGTCGGCTCCTCGCAGCATGCTCTCAAGCTCAGGCGCGGCCAGCTCCGCCGCCTTACGACCCACCTCTGGATCGCCGCCTGCGCCCATGCCCCTGGTGAGCTTTTGCCCAATCAGAATCTTCTCATCCGCCTGGGCAGTTTTCAGGTGCTGGTTGTCCGTGTTGACGGCCACGGTCTTTGCCCCGGCAAGGCCCATCCTGGCCAGCCGGCTCACTGTGTTATTGCCTGCCCCACCACAGCCGACGACCAGGATCTTAGGAATGCCAAAACCGTCTTCGTATTCGCTAGACTCACGTAAATCTGACTGCAATTGCCTTTTTCCCCCTCATTTGCTAGCTTGACTAAATAGTGATATATGTTAATAATTATTGCGGACAAGTGCTTGAACGCTTTAGGTCGTTTGTAGACGATTGAGACAACGACCCATCTACGTCTCTCAACTCACCAATTGCTTCTCCAATCCCTAGGTTTAAATCTTTTGAAGATTCAATACATCCTGACATGTTCTGTGAATACATTCATGCGGCGCTGTCCAAAGCAACTTATGAGATCATTGAAGACGAAGAACCATTTTATGGAGAGATTCCGCAGCTGCGAGGTGTCTGGGCCAACGGAAAAACCCTGGAAGAATGCCGCGAAAATTTAAAAGGCGTTGTCGAAGGCTGGATCGCTTTGAGATTGAGGTTGGGGCTGGCTATTCCTCCTGTCGGCGGGCATACCATAGAAACGCCCAGCAGGGTTGAGGCAGTTGTCTAGGATTACAAATGTCTCCTGGAATGAGCTAGTCAAGCGACTTCGGGAACTTGGCTTTGAAGGACCATATCTCAGCAGCGGCCCGCATCCTTACTTTTTGAAACGAGGGGGATCTTACAGTTGATCTGCCCAATCCGCACAAGCAAGATATCGGCATTGGTCTCCTCATGAAGATCCTGAAACAGGCAGAGGTCAGTCGCGAAGAATGGCTTTCTGCTGCATAAGAATGTGCTTTTTTACGCGAGGTGTCGATGTCGTTACTACGGGGCGCAGATGATCTGGCGCAGTTCATCGCCGAAAATTACAAAGGCCGCGTGGTCGAGGTGGGGGCGGGCTATGTCTCGGAGGTAGCCCTGGGGCTGCAGGCACGGGGCCTGGATGTGGTTCTCACCGATAAAGAGGAGCGACTTTTAGGCAGTCTGCGGGTAGAAAAGGACGACATATTCTCGCCCCGGCTGGAGCTGTACCGGGGGGCGAGCCTGCTCTACTCCATCCGCCCGTCTCTGGAGATGCAACTGGCCATGGGCCTGCTGGCCTTGGAGCTGGGCGCGGATGTCCTGGTCCGGCCACTGATGGACGAGGTTGCGGAGCTGCCAGGCTTTGCCCGGCGGCTGGTGAATAGCGGGGAGGCCAGGTTCTACCTGTTTTCGGCGAGGACTTAGTTTTGGCTGGCTATTTTGTGGTTTGAAAGTCCAATACCATTGTGCGAGCATTGTCCATCTGAGGAGTGCCAAGATGATGGGTGCTCAGGCGGCTGGGGAACGACCGGAAGAGGGAGTATCCTAATTGGCGCCCACATGCGATGCATTCATCAATATCATGCAGCGCTTTGCATGCCCAATTTTTTGTTGTGGGGTGCGCCGCCGTCTGACTTGGCTCGAAATTGGAGAAATGGCAAGGTATATTAGGATAATCGAGATACTTCTAAGATGGATTGCAATGGATACAAAAAACATATTGATAGTGGATGACGATAAGACGATTCTCGAAGGTTTCAAGGCTCTTCTTGAGACGAAGAAGTACAAGGTAAGCACCGCAGAAAATGGCAGAGAGGCCTTAGAAAAGATTAGCAATAACTTCTACAACCTTGCATTACTAGACCTCAAGCTTCCAGATATGGAGGGAACTGACCTCCTCTTGGAGTTTCGCCAACTTAAACCCGCAATAAAAACAGTTATTATCACGGGCTATTCCACCAGGGAAAATGCGATAAATTCTCTAAACCTTGGGGCGAATGGGTATCTGGAGAAGCCAGTGATGCCAGGCAAATTGCTAGCAGTAGTGGCCGATAAATTATCTGAACAAGAAACCGAGAATAAGCTGTACGAGGATACAGTTAATGAGCTTTTGAGGTCCAGGACTTAAGGGTATCATAGTATAGACTGATCTGTATAATTTTCATGTTTTTCCGAAACTTGTGCAACTGCGTCTCCCTTGGTAGCGGCGGAAAGCTTTTGGCGCCTTCTGTTCAATAATGGCCTATAGTGCCCCTTCGCCATCCTTCCCCTGAACGAGATCATTAACAGCAGTCATGGATTTGAAAACATATTCTTTCTTTTTTTGGGCGATTTCTCTTCCCAATGCAGTGATATAATAGTTCTTGGTCCTCATATCGCCCTTTTCATACTTGGCCTGGAGGATTCCAGCTTCTTCAAATGAATACAGGATCGGATAGACTGTACTCTGAGCTAGGAAGACTTTTGTTTTTAGGACGAGTTCTTCGATAAGATCATTTCCGCTCATCGGTTTTTTGGAAAGCATTGACAGTATTATTATCTCTTTGTTCGCTTTAATGTTCCTAGCGAGAACATCATGATAACTCTCACCAACTTCATCGGTCATTTTATCCCACGAATTTCACTACAAAGATATCTTTTCATTCCAAGTCAAATGTTCAAATTTTCCCCGTAAGGCATCCTGATTAAAACGACTGTACCTTTGTCTGCTTCGCTATTTATGTTAAGATTTCCGCCCTGTGCCTCAAGCAGACGCTTAGCCACCACTAAGCCAAAGCCCATACCTTTGGCCTTTGTCGTGAAAAGTGGTTCGAAGAGCTTGGGCATGATTTCTGGTGATATACCCACACCAGTGTCCTTTATGGTCAGGACTACTTCACCTTCTGTCCTGGTCGAAGCTATGGTCAGCTTGCCTCCTTGGGGCATAGCCTGGATAGCATTACTGATTAGGTTAGTTAGAACCCGGGTCATCATAGTAATATCTATCTTCCAGGTCAGTCCGCCTTCAATCTCCATCTGCACCTCGATATCCACTGGTTTTTTTTGGCTTGAAAGGATTTTCTTCACAAATGGCAAAAGGGCGACATCCATCATCTCTGGACTCAGGGGCCGGGAATAGTCCTGCAGGTCGGAGACTATCTTGTTCATATAATCCGACTGCTCCTCGATGGTTATGAGATCCTTGAAGAGTTCCTGCTTCGTTGAGTATGTTTCCTCCGGTTGGATGAGACTATCCACCTTCAATCTAGCCAGGTAAGTTGTATTCACTATGACCTGCAATGGGTCGCGCAGATCATGGCCAATCATCACGGCCGTCTCGCCTATGGCCGCCAGGCGCTCAGCATCCCGTAGCTGCCTGGTCCTCTCCTCCACCAGATCTTCCAGACGCTCGGAGTAGCGCTTGAGTTGTTCCTCGGCAAGCTTGCGCTCGGTGACGTCACGCGCCGCCGCAAATACACCGATTACCTGCCCCACCTCATCCCGATAAACAGCAGCGTTGTAGAGTACCGATTTCACTTGCCCATCCCGGTGCCTGAGATCAAGGGCATAATCGAACACTTTACCATCACGGAATCCTTGCTCGTATCCTGCTCGCGCTTTTTCCGGATCAGTGAAATAGTCAGAAAAATCGGTGCCGATAAGTTGATCCCGCATGTAGCCGGTCACCGCCTCAGTCGCAGCATTCACATCGGTAATTTTGCCGTCCGGACCAATGGTCACCAGAGGGTCGAGGCTGACTTCAATCAGACTGCGATTGTAGGCATTCGCCCGCAGTAGCGCTTCTTCAGCACGTTTGCGTTCGGTGATATCTATGATCATAGCTAAGGCGCAGGGTTCATTTCCCATTTCAATTATCTCTGCTGAGTATTGACAGACAATCCGTTTTCTATCCTTGGTGAAGAAATGGGTTTCTTCATCCCGTAAACTGCCTTCCGAGAGAAGGATCTGCACAACGTGCTCTCGTTCTTTCAGATCAACCCATAAACCCAATTCAAATGTGGTATGACCAATGGCTTCTTCCCGACTGTATCCTGTGATCCGTTCAAAAGCCTTGTTGACTTCAATCAGAAGCCCATCTCTTATCCGAATGATGGTAATGGATAAAGGGCTGAGCCGGAAGGACTTGAAGAATAAATCTTCGAACTCTCGCAGCTCTTTTATCACTTCATTAGTGTCTCTTTCCTTCATATTCAACCAACCTTTGCGCCGGTTGCGCCCTTGAAGATCTCTACGTTTCAAGCAAGTCATTTCATACTATTATATTGAAGAAGCTAATATAGATATAATTTGGTATACCTGTGAAGGTATCCTTATGAAATCTCTCGAGATCTTTCCCCAAACCCCATAATTCATGACTCGTATTGAATTATGAGAAATCTGGATTACCTCATTTAACCTTGGTTTGGCCGGTTGAAGCTTACGTGCTAAGAATTGTTTATGCAACCAGAATGGCCTTTTCCTATTCGCTGGACAATCAGCATCGAATACGTGCGCACAGCCCAGAAAATTTTTTTGTTTCGTCCTTCGAAACGTTTGGCGAAATATCCCCAACCTCTTATAGTATCTCAAAGAAAGAAAGGCATAATTCGGCTTCAAATTTTGAGGAGATTCATGCTAGACGGGTCTTTATCTGAACTGTGTTCGGTTCCATTGTTGGTTATCGCGCTAGCTATGCCTTTTGTAGGAGCGTTCGTCCGCCGCAGAGAATTATGGTTCGACGGCAAATTGGCCTCTGCATTGCAGGAAATAAATCACAATGTGATACTTGCCATGATCATAGTCGTGCTGGGGCTATCAGCTATTCTCATCACGCCGATTCTTCCGCTTCTTGCACTTGGTGTGATAACTTTACTCCTTCCTTTCGATCGTAGGGAAACGACCCAATTTGTAATGCTGGGGAGTCTCTCTACAGCTATGGGAGCATTGACAACTGCTGATTTGCCTCTCTCTCGAATAACATCCATGAGACTTGAGGGATCGCCGTTTGCTACGACCTTCTTATCGATGCTAAACATACACACGATAATTGGAATAGCGGCTATTGGAATACTCAGTCTATTCTTCCTAAAAAAGAGATCGTAGAATTGGGGGCTTTAGCTCGTAAAGGTTAGCTAATCTTGCGCGCAATTCAAGCTATTCATGGGGGTTTAATACGGAATTAACACTAGTTCAGAATGACATCTTGACCACTTTAATCAACATTGGCCATCGAGAGAGCAGGGCCGTCAATAGCGAGGAAATCGCAGAACTGTTAAACCGCAACCCGGGATCGATAAGGAACCAAATGCGATCTCTAAAGGCTTTAAGCCTTGTAGGATCTGTCCCCGGTCGCAAAGGAGGCTACCGGGTCATGGCAGCAGCATACGAGGCATTGAACCTGGATAGTGGTGAAGACGAAATAGCAGTTCCTATTATCTGGAATGGGGTATTAGTCGAGGGAGCGACGGCGAGCGAAATAATCCTCAATAATGTCACGAACTCCAACCATTGTGGTGCAGCCATTCGCATAATCGGCAACACGAGAGTCTTCAACATCGGGGATGAGGTAGAGGTTGGGCCTACTCCTGCTAACAGTCTATACATCCGTGGCAAGGTAGTAGGTCGAGACGATACCATGAGCAAGCTTGTCCTGAAAGTCACAGGAATGATCTCTGTTCCCAGGATCCCTCTAAAGAATATTGCCCGACATGCAGTTCGTATTAAGCCCACGGCCTCTCTCCAGGAAGCTGCAAGGATATTGGTTCATAACGGAGTTCAGGGGGCCCTTGTAGAAGGCAGATATCCTGGTTTGATAAGCATGGCAGATATAACCAGAGAAGTCGCTGAAGGCAGAACTGGATTAGAGGTACAGGAAATCATGACGCGCGGCTTCCTGACAATTAGCTCGGAGGACCTTATCTTAGATGCGATAAAGATGTTGTGGAAGACAGGTGCAAGTCAGCTGGTTGTCTTGGAGAAGGGCATGCTCTGGGGAATCGTCACTTTCGGAGATCTTATAGAATCCTTGGTAGCTACATGATATCGTTGCTATTGTGTTCATCTAAGACACTTTTTTCCAGTTTGATATACCAATACCAAGTATCTTGAAAATTCAATGCCTGTTTGGTGAGTCTTCATGCGATAGATTTACGGATAATAATTCAAGAAATTATATCACTAAACTTTGCCCATACCCACCCAGAACAGCGAGGAGCCCAAATTATCTAAAGCTTGAAGACCTATTTTTTCCCATGACCCAATTCCAGCCGATCTTTGCCTTTCTGCTCGATCTTCGTCAGAACAACAACCACGAATGGTTTGAAGCGCATCGCACAGAATACGATCAGGCCAAATTCTCTTCAAAGACTTCATTCAGGGCTTGATCTTCCGCTTCGATGCCATAGAGCCCCTGGGCGATCTGGCGGCAAAGGACGCCACTATATCCACATCATGTCCGCTGGATCACTTCCGGCGGGCAGCGCATGCTTGCTGCAGATCTGCGGGACCGTCATTTGCCGGGCGATCCCGGCGCGATTCCCGCCGACCTAACGTCTCCTCGGCCTCAAGCCTTTTGACCTGAAAATACTTCTTAGCCTTTGCTTTTGATAGGCAGAGATCTTATCGAACAGAGGATGGTGCGGCTTTACCCTGAGCAGCGTTATTGAGATGACAAAGGCCTCAGGAATCATCACATCCAACAAACACATTATGCCACCCTCATCGCCGGACTCGACTACATTTGTAATCATAAATTCCGTTTCCGGCGTAATGTTTTTTCCATTATTGAGAAGATAATTGCTCAAATCCCTGCTTGCATAAGCGGGAATCGGCAAATGGATTTTAATCTCATCAATCAATTCCATATTTCCTGCCTTCTATTTTTTATGTTTGAAGCGACGCCGGATTCTGCAGTTGCTCTCCTCATTCGAAAAGCTCCTTGTCATCGAACAGGGGACAATATTCATCTTTTTCGCTTATGCATCGGTTGGGGCATACTTCACAAAAACTGAGGTTCTCATCCCAGGCTTCGGAGATCACATCCACCATTTTATTTATCAGCCTGTAGTCGAGATTCGGAAAATATGATTCAATCAGTTCATATGAAATGCATACATTTTTATCTTTTCCGGATAATTGTCGTAGGATAGCATCCTTCAGTTTCTTCGAGGTACAAATTGAAAAATCCGCAAGAACCTCTTCGCTGATTTTGTGTCTCTTTAATCGATATCCAATATCGTCTATCATATTATCATATATTCCCATTGATAATTCATAGCAAAACCAGTTTAGTTTTATTTTCTCACTCTCATTGGAATAGAATGATGTCGGTTTTATCATGGTAAGTGCAGCTTTCCCTTTTCCCTTCGAATTCATCATATCACCATGACTATACGCCTGATTTTAAAAAGAATGCGGCTACGATGGAAAACTATTAGAAAAAACAACCGATGTTCAAGTGTTAATAGAGGACCCACAGAGGCGGCTTAGCAGGGCAGAAGCACCTGCAGCCTCAGCCTCCAGCTCGCGCCAGAGTAATCCCACCCCCGCCAGGCATAAACCCTTAAGCTCTTTGATTATTCCGCTTAAAAAGAGGGATTGGACGGCATAGGCGGCTCAGGCTGAGGATTCAGTTGGTTGATTGGGTCCAAATCACGCGGTGATCGCTGATCATTGATCGCTACAATCTTGTTGATTTTCGCAGCCTCGCTCAATGGCACGTTAGCACCTATTGTAAAGCTAAATGTCTTGCTTACTGTTTCCGATCCCTCATTCATATATCTCAAACTGAGGGTGTAGATACCATTCACCCAGGAATTCTGTTTGCCTGGCGCTGGGTTGGATGGAGATCCTTGATTAAGATAATCTGTAATGGGAATTATTGAGACCCGATAGCTACATGGAGCCGGAGCATACTCGAAGTTGTCATACGTCGGGCTAAGGCTCATGATGCGTGCCGCTTTTCCATCCGGGGGCACTTCAAGTGTGTCGATCTCGAAATTGAATCTACTCAATCCACAAATGGCCTCTGCAGCTTGATTAGAGTCACTGAAAAATTGGGTCACACTAACCGTGAGGTTTACCGGCATGCTATTCCCAGAAGCTGACTTTCCAGCATCTATTGCCTCTACATTGATAGATGTCGCAAAAGAAGAAACGGAAGACGATGCAAATGAGCCTGCCTTTGCCAATGCGGACTGCGCGCTCATATCCAAATTAGGCGAGGATAGCGCAGCACTTGCCAAACACGTCTCCAGAACGATAATCACCAAGCATGCTGAAATTAGAATTCGTCTCATATCATCTACCTCTCTAGCCATATCCTTGCAGCCATATTTGAACCTCTCCAGACGTTTTAGAGACATCTCGTCAATTTCCGCAAAACCATTCTCATGCATTAATTATTAAAAAATTAAATAAAAAAACCAAAATGCGGCTTAGAAATTAGTCAGGGCCGGTCCAATGGAATTGTAGATCTCCGCCGGATATCCATTGATCATGCCGTAAGCATCCGGCTCCGGCTGCAATGAAGTGCTCTGATTCCAGCTGGCATCAATGCTATGGATGGGTGTGAAGCTCTTGCTGATGGAGTATGGGTTTGGTTTAGCCGATGCCGCAAAGGGCTGCATCATTAGCGATTCATTAATGCCAAAGATAGCCTGAATCCAGGCGTTATATTCTTGAACTGCCTGGTTATAGGGAACAATGTCTCCCGATTTTGCCTGATCATATTTCTGGGCCATGTTCCATCCCCGGTTGAGGCCATCCAGGACACCTCTCTGGTAGTCGCTCAAGGCCAGCGATGAATCTATCAGGTTGAATATGGAGAGCAGGATTACCAGAGTGAATAATGCGCTTTTCATCTTTGCATTCTCCTTATTTCGGTTTACTGTTTAATTATATGGTGGTACCTGACCAAAAAGATTTGGGTCTGGATCGTTACTTAATGGCTGCTTCATCATCCTTGAGGAGAGCCTCGATCACCTCTGCCCTAGCCTGGCCGCTGATAGGGGCAAAATCGCTCTTTTTGCGTCCGCCCGCTTCGGATCTCTTTAGCTCGCCGTGAATCCATTCTTCATGGGTTATCAGGTCGAGAGATAGCGCCTCTTGCGCGTTCCGGCAGATGCGACCGGCAAACGCAATAGCCGATTTTTCCAGTACGCATGCCGAAACATAGACGGGGCTCACGAAAAAAAACGACCCGGTTTTCAAAGGCTGCTCCAGTACAATGTGCAGTATCTCCCTGCCCGCATATCTATCCAGGCCACCCGCGCCCAGACCATAGAGGTCCATCTCCACTACCGCATAGCGGCTGTGGGGAGAGACTATGGCAATTGCTGCGAACGCTCGGCTGTGCACCGAGCACCATTCCCAGTATTGTTTCAAGACCTTGCGGCTCTGCATCCAGACAACATGACGGGCCAGGACGGCCTCTTCCAGGGTGTTATGTGGCTTTAGCACAAGTATGGTATGATGTTGTCAAAGTAGGTGTAGCTTTTGGGCCGTGAACGATTTCCTCGTGATTTATCAAGCGATGCATAAAATGATTTATTTAGTTAATTATATATACTGTTATTAAGTATTTCACAATAGGCTATTGAGGCTAAAGCATGAAGATAAAATTTATCTGGAAAAATTGTGGCTCAGTGAATGAAATATAATGTGGATCCGGAGATCGCTTACCAATTGATGCATAAAGATAATGGTAAATCTCTGGCCAAGGCAATGGACCCGGCCCGAGTACAATCTTTGATTATGTCATCTCGCTTGCCGGATGCTGATGATTGGCCTGCCTTGGCGGATGAGCTGAAAATCAGAAAGACGGCCCATTCTTCATTTTTTTATAGCATGTCTTGCCTTAGCCCCAATGCTCCACACGGGAGCTCTGGGAACGAAAACCTTAAATACGTTGATTGCCGTATTAAACAGGGCAAAGGTCGACGACCATCTTCCTCCTGCATAAGAAGACTTTTGCCTCCCTCCTAATCACTATTATTAGTTGATGCAATTGCCGATTATAGCAGCACGTTCCTTGCTCCCTTAGCAGGCAGCAAGCAGGTCTTATCGCTCTAGCTAAGGCTTGATTCAGCTTATTTTAGGCATGGAGATCTTCCCTGAGACTCTTACTGCATTGGAAGCCAAAAGTACGGATAATATGATCGGCATTGTTGTCTATAGCATGGCGTATAGAGGTACCTTCCCGTCCATTCGCTGGCAAGGCAGTTGCGGCAATAGCTGCAATCAACTGGATTTTGCCTGCAGTAGTATACATACCGAATGTTTATCCCATCAAGATAAGCTTCACATACCGGCCTTCCCAAAATATCATGCCCCATGATATCGAATTGTAGCTCTTTGCCCGTGAAGCTGATAAGATCTGCCATGGGTTTGTCGAGAAGGACTTCGACCTTTGCCTGCAATCCATAAGTACCGGGTTGGGTAACATCCACCGTCATGCCATTGGGCTCTGAGACTTTCACTACCGTTCCCATAAAATCATATGCGAGAGCGGAGAAGGCCAATAAGGGCAAGGACAAGAGCAAAATAAATGCAATGCAAGCAGCGATCCTTCTTGAAGACTTTGGATTTGTTTTTTCTCTTTGGCCGGGGGAGCTTTTCAGCGATTTTGCAATTTCAAAGTTCATAATGGACAATATCCCCTCATTAATCTTCAAGTTTATCTTATGTCTGCGTGGAGAGGTCTACCAATCGGCTCGGACTATGACATCCGGCCTCACCCGCCAAGGGTGGCGGGGAGGAGAAGAGGAAGACAGACCAGGCGGAGCTATGGTACTGCCTTCTCAAGCCCTGACGAGACCATGCGGATGCCTTTATTCCCGGACAGATTATCGCAGTCCGGGCAGCACCTTCTTCATGACCTCGGCAGCTATGACCACCAGCAGACCGACGCCCAGTACCAAAATCCAGCTCTCGGATGTCAGAGGCTTTGTCTGGAAGATGGATTGCATGAAAGGAATGTACACCACAGCAAGAATTGAGAATATCGACGCAGCTATTCCCAGGAGAAGATTCTTATTGCCCAGGGGATTCATTCTAAATATGGACTCATCCAGAGAGCGGCTGCTATAGGCATTGTACACCGCGAAAAAGCCCAACCCCACAAAGGCCATGGTTCTGGCATAGCCCAGATCCTGTCCCATCTCCAGCGAGGCCATGTAAAGGCCGAGCGTGCCTGTTACGATCGCTGCTGCAATTCCCAGGGTATAAATTAGCAGGCTTCTTGACGGCATGCTCTCCCTGGGATCGCGCGGCTTCTTCTTCATGGTCTGTGCATGTGCTGGCTCCAGAGCCAGGCCAATGGCCGGAAACTCCTCCGCCACGACGTTTATCCAGAGAATCTGCGCTGCCAGGAGAGGAATGGGATAGCCAAGAACAACAGCAATAAAGATCGTAGCAAGCTCGGCAAAGCTGACGGCCAGAAGGTAACTGGTTCCCTTTCTTATGTTGTCGTAGATCCTTCTGCCCTCCTCAACTGCTCCAACGATGGTGGCGAAGTTATCATCGGCTATGATCATATCCGATGCTTCCTTGGTAACCTCGGTGCCCGTCTTTCCCATGGCGATGCCGATGTCAGCTGCCTTTAAGGAGGGAGCATCGTTTACTCCGTCTCCCGTCATGGCTACGATGTTGCCCCTCTTTTTCAGAGCCTCGACTATGCGCACCTTATGCTCGGCGGTGACCCTGGCAAATATCGAGACCTCATCGATCCGCTCCTGCAGCTTTTCATCGCTCATCCTGTCCAGATCGGCTCCCTCGATGACATCTCCATTGCCGATATCCAGCTCCATGCCAATGGCTTTGGCCGTGAGGCGGTGATCCCCCGTGATCATGACCGTCCTGATGCCTGCCCCCTTGCAGACGGAAATTGCATCCATAACCTCTTTTCTGGGGGGATCCATCATGCCGGCAAGACCTGCGAAGATCAGATCGGATTCAACAAAATCCATTTCCAGAGGATCGCTGATGCTCATGGATTTGCCGGCAAAGGCCAAAACCCTCAAGGCACGGTTTGCCATGCCGTCCGCTCTGGCTAAAATGGCACTTTTGTCCTCTTCGGTAAGAGGCCGAACTCCCTGTGCATGGGCGATGCGGGTGCATTTGCCTAGTACTGCCTCCGGTGCGCCCTTCATGGATATGATCCGGCCCTCGCCTGGCATCTCATCGACCGTTGTCATCCTTCTGCGATCGGAATCAAAGGGATATTCCGCAATTCTGGTGCCGCTCTTCCTGATCGAATCGAGTATGCCTGCCTTTTTGGCGGCAACGATTATTGCTCCCTCCGTTGGATCTCCCACGATGCGCCAGTTGCCGTTGGCCTTCTCGATATCCGCGTTGTTTGTAAGCGTTCCAATCTTAAGAAGCCGGGCCAGATCATCTTCCCGGGGGTCAATGATCCTGCCTTGCACTGAAAAGGATCCATCCGGAGTGTAGCCAGATCCCTGCACATCGATGGTTCTAAAGGTTTGAATCTCTCGCAGCGTCATCTCGCCGGTAGTGAGGGTGCCGGTCTTATCGGTACAGATCACCGTAGTCGACCCCAGGGTTTCGACCGCAGTAAGCCTTCTGATTATGGCGTTCTTCTTGGCCATGGCCTGGGTTCCGAAGGCTAAAGCCAGGGTAACAATAAAAGGAAGAGCTTCAGGCACTCCAGCCACGGCAAGAGCAATGGCGGTTACCAGGGAATCCATGATGGGCGTGCCCCGGCTCGAGTCCAGCACGAAGACAACTGTAGCTACGGCAAATACCAGGAGGGCCTGTCTCTTGGCCAGATGTTCCAGCTTTATCTTGAGGGGCGGATCGACCTGCCTCTGTTTTATCATGCCGGAGATTCTGCCCAGTTCAGTAGCAAGGCCCGTAGCGGTTACAACAGCTCTGCAATTGCCGTAGGAGACGATGGTCCCCATGAAGACCATATTCTTTCTGTCGGCAAGAGCGGCATTTGCGAGCATCTGCTCAGTACTCTTTTTAATGGGCATCGATTCCCCGGTTAAAGAGGCCTCAATGACCTGCAGGGCGGTCGCCTCAATAATTCGACCGTCTGCTGGCACCTTATCTCCTGCTTCCAGATAGACCATGTCGCCGGGAACAAGTTCCGAGGCGGGGATGGTGCTCATATTGCCATCCCGCATGACGTCCGCTTCCGGGGCCACCATCTCCCGGAGCGCCTCCATGGCCCTTTCCGCTTTATACTCCTGGAAGAATCCAATGATCGCCACTAGAATAACTATTCCTAAAATAACGTAGGCATTGGTGCTCTCGCCGGCGATGTAAGAGATCACGGCGGCAAAGATCAGCACTAAAACCATATAATCTTTAAATTTGGACAGGAAAATTTTCAAAGGCGAGGGTTTGGAGGGGCTTTCCAGTTGATTGGGACCGTACTCGGAGAGTCTTCGGGCAGCATCATCAGAGCTAAGTCCCTTTTGTCCGGATTTCAGGCCGGCCAGGACCTCATCATTTGTAATTGAATGCCATTTCACGCTTCTAGCCTCACTTTGTGGATGATGGGGACTACGGCAATTGTAGATAAAGTTATCGGAAACATAAGGTTTTATATTTACTGCAATTAAGGTCTAACGGAGAATGCCAGAGAAGAATGAAATAATTGTATCCGGTGAATTTGGGCGGAAGCTTGAAGAGCTGGTTCCTGCTGAAGTGATATTCGCAGCCCGAGATGATATGCAGAAGGCAATTCCAGCTCTTGCTAAAGATCCAACCATGACCCAGTCTATTGAAATGGCAATTAAGCGCGTGCCAACGCGCCACCAATCGGTCCAGGGAGACAGCAGGTGTATGGAGGAGATTGAGGATGAGAGTGTCCATCTCGTTGTTACATCACCCCCTTACTGGACGCTGAAGCAGTATCCTGATCGCGAAGGGCAATTGGGCCAGGTTAATGATTATGAAGAGTTCCTAGAAAATCTCGACAGGATCTGGAAGCACGTTTTCAGAGTTTTAGTGCGAGGTGGAAGACTGATAGTAGTGGTGGGAGATGTATGTCTGCCACGTCGCCATTTCGGCAGACACGTTGTCTTTCCCCTTCATGCCAGCATACAGGAGCATTGTCGAAAGATCGGCTTTGATAACCTGTCACCCATTATCTGGCATAAGATTGCTAATGCTAAATTTGAATCTAATCGGTGCACAAATTTCTTGGGAAAGCCCTACGAACCAAATTCAATAATAAAAAATGACATAGAATATATTTTATTTCAGAGAAAATCAGGTGGATATCGTCAGCCCACGCCTGCAGCTAGACTCATGTCAGTTATTCCTGAGAATTATCATAGGATATGGTTTCAGCAAATCTGGGAAATAGGTGGTGCATCCACAAAGCAACATCCTGCGCCATACCCCCTAGCTCTAGCAGAACGGTTGATTCGCATGTTTTCCTTTGTAGGAGACACTGTACTTGATCCATTCATGGGAACAGGTACTACCAACTTAGCAGCGGGACTTTGGGGACGCAGCAGCATAGGATATGAGATCGAACCTGCATATTTTGATTTTGCTTGCCGTCGCGCCAGGACGCTAAGAAAGACTCAGCTCACCCTAGACTCAATAAGTTCCGTGGAAGTGAAGCCACCTTGTCCGGTTTAGATCCCTTCATATTTTCGGATTCCGTCAAAGATTTTTGGCGCACCAGAGAAGGACAGGCTGATGCCCAAAGACTGCGAGGACAATCAGATCAGGGATCACGAAGTGCCGTGACAGGCGGAAAACAGATGGATGGGTTTTCAAAAACCATCACCAAACTCTTGATTGAAGCCGGAATTGAAGAGACGAATATCTTCCAACGAGTATCCGTCGAGCTTCCCGGTTTTTTTCGGCCCACAAAAGAATGGGACATTATTGTAGTAGTAGATGGTAATCTTATCGCCGCCATTGAACTTAAATCGCAGATTGGCCCTTCGTTTGGCAATAATTTCAACAATCGCACATAGGAGGCTTTAGGAACTGCCATAGACCTCTGGACCGCTTATCGAGAAGGAGCTTTCCGAACATCGCCCACACCCTGGCTCGGTTATCTGCTACTCTTAGAAGATTGCCCGGAATCAAGACGCCCTGTTAGTGTCAGAGAACCACATTTTCCAGTATTTCCGGAGTTTATTGGGGCATCTTATGCCACGCGTTATGAGCTATTCTGCCGCAAATTGGTCCGAGAGAGGCAATACAATTCGGCATGTTTCATCACCACAGACCGCAAAAACGCAAATTTAAAAAAGAACTATGACGAGCCTGCAAAAGATCTCTCTGCCGGTCAATTCCTCACAGGGCTTCTCGGCCATGCCGTCAGCATAAGTAATACCAAGATCAATCGATCCGACTAATTTGGATTTACTTATCTCTTTTCCGGCGCAGGTAGCTCTCGTACCCCATCCGGGAAAGCCTGTCCGCCTCCTCGTTCTCCTCACGCGGTACCCAGGAGAAGCTCACATCCTTTCCCTGCAGAAGCCTCTTGATCTCGGGCACGTATTTCTTGGAGGTGGCGGAGGACACCTTGTACTGGCCCTTCATCTGCTTGATCACCAGCTCTGAGTCGCCTTTGATGAGGATCTTATCTTCGATCCCCTCATCGACCAGCCACTGCGCCGCGGCCATCAACGCCTCGTACTCAGCCACGTTGTTGGTCATGCCCCTACCCTCGCCCACGCCGCCGAAGCCGCGCCAGATCGGCTCGCTGTCCCGATAGACAAGGTAGCCATAAGCAGCCACCCCGCCGGGATTCTTGGGATAGCACAGCCCGTCGAAGTAAATGGTGATCATGTTGATTGCTGCTTTATGAATGAAACATTATAAAAACTGCGCCCGGATTTGCCTGCCAGAAGGAAGGTAATAAAATAATAGAGTCATCCGTGAGTCCTCCGTGCGCTCTGTGTCTGCGGGGGTGGTGGTATCGTCAGCCATTGGCGTAACCAGGACTAACGATGTTTAACCACAGAGTTCGCAGAGCACGCACAGAGCGAGCAGCTAACAACTGGAAAATCATATTAACTAGTGGTTAGCCTCTGGAGATCGAGAAGAGCCCTTTTTCCAGGCACGATGCATTTATAACCGATTTGCCCCAAACCTGGGCTACAGGAATTATAAGGCCAAGCGCCAATTAAAGAGGTCCTAGAGATCATGAAGGTTGCTGTTATTGGTGGAGGCATAGCCGGTGCAGAGCTGATAAGAGTAGCCTCGCCCTGCCCTCTGCAATTCACACTGATTGAGCCTAAAAAGCAGGTAGAGATGCAGGCCCTGTATCCCGAGTACCTGGGCGGAGTGGCCAGGCTGCAGGATCTGGTGGCACCCCTCAAGCCCTTTTGCGAGCGCGTAGGAGCCACACATATCCGGGAGAAGGCCCTTCGCCTGGAAGGTAATACAGTCGTCTGCGAGAAGTCGCGTGTCGAGTTTGACTACGTGGTGGTAGCGACGGGCGCCGCCCAGAACTACTTCGGCATCAAGGGCGTGGAGAACACCTTCTCCATCAACACCCTGGAGGAGACCAAGAAGGCGCGCCGGTTCGTTGAGGACAACTATCCGGAGAGGATCATGATCATGGGCTCTGGTCTCACCGGCGTGGAAGCGGCCTCTATTTTGGCAGAAAGCCTGGACGCCAGCATCTACATCATCGAGGCCAAAGACCGGGTACTGCCCCAGTTCTCCCCGCAGACGTCCGAGCTCGTGGAAAAGGCGCTCTCCAAGAAAGGCGTGAACATCCTCACCTCCACCCAGGTCGCCGAGGTCAAGAAGGACTGCATCTGTTTCACGGATGGCACCTGCCTGGACTGCGACATGGCCATCTGGACGGCAGGAGTCAAGCCTTCCCCCTTCATTCAGGATCTGGACCTGCCCAAGAAGAACGGCTGGATACTGGTGGACCCCCACCTCAACACCCAAGGGAATGTCTTTGCCATGGGCGACTGCGCCTGGATAGAGGTAGATGGCAAGCTCGCCACCAAGACTGGCCTGGAAGCGGAGCGGCAGGCCAAGTACCTGGCCCATCATTTCAGGAACCTGATTAAAGGGGCGACTATCGAGAAGTACTCGGTGCGGGCCAGCACGGACAGCCAGGTGGCGCTCATTTCCTTAGGCTCTGACTGTGCTGTGGGCGTGGTGGGAAAGACCTGCATCGGCGTGCCGACGAGGCTGATCTACTCGCTGAAGAGCTGGATTGATAAGTCGTTTATAAAGCGGTTTAAATAAATTATTTTATAAAATATTATTTTTTTAACTCGTAAATAAAATCAAAAAGCCAGGCTCATGCCAACGAGTAATATGAAAAAATAGACCGAATAGGCGCCTTTCCAGCGCCTATCTTCTCGCGAAAATCAGTTTTATCTCGCAGCTTTTGCCACGCGCTCCACACTATCCCTGTGGTTGATGGCGTAGCTCTTGACATCACGGTTGGCTGCGGATATGATCTCGTCTGCCAGCGCCGCTTCAGCCGTCTTGGCCTTCTTAAATGAGGCTGCATGTGCGCCCTTGGCTATGAACATGAGGGCTGTATCAACGCGCCTCTGGGGAGATGTGTCCACGGCTTTGGGCACAGTAATGCCGCCGTACTTGAGACGGACAACCTCTTCTCTCGGCCCGGCATTGGCTATGGCCTTGGCGAAAACAGATAGAGGATTCTCCTTGGTCTTCTTGGCAACGATGTCGAATGCGCCCTCGACTATGCCGTAGGTCTTGAGCTTCTTGCCCGTGTTCTTCTCTTTCCTCATCAGCTTATTTACCAGGCGCTCCACGATGTGCTGCTCGGACTTCTTGAACTGCTGCTTGGCATGCTTGCCGCCGGAATGAATGACGGACTTGGATGCCAGGTTCATATAGCCCTTTACGCTTGGGTCTGCAACCTCGACCTCAGCCGGATCCCACTTGCCGAATAGCTTCACTTAAATCACCTTACCGGCTTTTCCTTTCTCCCTCTGACAAGCTCCAGCAGGGAGACATTATTGACAGCTATAACCTTGAATCTGACTCCAGGGATATCTCCCATGGATCGTCCCTGACGTCCGCCGATGCGATCGACAGTGACCTCGTCATGCTCATCTATGAATCCGATGGCTCCATCGCCCGGAGCAAAAGCCGTAACCTGACGACCATTTTTGATGAGCTGTATGCGCACAGCTTTTCTTATGGCTGAGTTGGGCTGCTTAGCCTCAATTCCTACCTTTTCGAGAACTATTCCCCTTCCCATGGGCGCTCCGCTCAAGGGGTCAGCCTTCATCTTGCTACCCGACATCCTTCGGATATACTTAGGATCGCTCCACCGGAGCGCCTTCCTATCACTCTCCAGTTTCCTGGCGGCATAGATTCCATTTCCCATTTATTTCACCCTAGTAAATCGCGACAATTTGTTATTGAATTATGATATCATCAACGCCGTGATGCCTCTGCGCAAGCATCTTGGCTTTTAATATGTTTCGGCCATCTCTGCCGATGGCAATGCCTTTATCCTTATTTGCTACCTCTACATAAGCCAATCGCTTATTATTCTTGTCTACGACCACGACATTCTTTATGGCCGCCGGCTGGAAGAGGTTCTCCAAAAACTCCTTTACATCGTCGCTGTACTCGACGATCTCGATCTGCTTTCCTACCGACTTCTTCACACGGTTGATGTTCGAGCCCTTTCGGCCTATGGCTGCGCCCATGTCTCCTTTCTTTATGACAAAAATGATGCGTTCGTTCTCCGCATCCACGACGCAATCCCTGGCCATGCCGCCAGTCAAGCTCTCGAACAAAGCAATATATCTGATTCCTTCGGTGGTGAGCTTAAACTCACTCATGCCTCAACACCTCGGATCTCGCGCTGCAGTGCCATTATCTCCGAGTCACCTGGCTCGATGACGGCCAAGGCGGCCACGGAGAAGGGTTTCCCGCAGGCAGATCCGAGGTCCTTGCCCATACCCTGGTAACCGTAGACTGGGACGTCCATGGTCTCCAGTTGCATCCTTACATCCGCAGGGCAATCAACAGCGAACACTATGAGTTTTGCCTGTCCGCCAAGCCCTGTTTCAACGGTCCTATTCGATCCTAGCACCACTTTTCCGGTTCTGATGGAACTTCTTAGAGCTCTATCTACGTTTATCATCGTTATTACCTCATCTCTTGATTGCCACCAGGGTAACGTCACCCGTGCCAAGCTGTATGGGCTGGCCCACGATTACGTTTTCCGTCACACCTTTGAGATCGTCTACATCCCCGCGAATGGCCGCATCAAGGATATGATTGACTGTGACCTCGAAGGCAGCTCTGGCCAGCACGCTGGCCTTCTCGCCAGAGACGCCGTGCCGTCCGATCTGTTTCAGCTCCCCGTCTACGGTCATGATGTCCGCCACCAACATGATATGCCGCACGTCTACTGAGAGACCCTGCTCGCGAAGCGTGTCCGTGGCTTCATTGATGATGGCATTTCGTGCCGCCTCGATGCCCAGCACCTCTCCGATCTCACTTATATTGTTGGTCTTGATGCGAGCGGGGTCCACTCCCTCAAACTGCATAACCTTTTTGATCGAAGAGCCTTCTGTGTAGAGGATGTACTCATCGCCTTCCTTGCGGATGACGACGCGCTTGATGCCCTCTACGCCTTTGAGCGATAGCCGCTTGATCTTCTCTACCAGTTGTAGCAGCTCCCGGTAAGAGGGCTCCTTGGGGGCCATCACCAGCAGATTCTCTTTTTGATCCACATTGAGACCGGTTTCCTCTTTCAGCCTTGAAGCGACCTCTTCTGCGGTGATCTTGCGCTGCTCCAATGCACTGGGATTCAGCTCGATGATCACATTCATCTCCGCCAGATCGGTGGCTATGGATCCTAAGTGGAGAATGGAAGAGGACTCTATCGCCCAGGCCACTTCTCTTGCCAGGTCACGATCGTGGGCATAATCCTGATTAAGCTTTATGGTCATGGTGGGTGTAGAGGGAATTTTTCTCGCATCCACAATCTCGATGAGCCGCGGCAAACCCAGGGTTACGTTGATCTCGGCCACACCGGCATAGTGGAAGGTACGCATGGTCATCTGTGTACCGGGTTCACCTATGGACTGCGCAGCGACCACACCCACCGCCTCGCATGACTCCACTTTAGAGTGCGAGTAGTCGGCGGCCACCAGGGATATGATCTCTGCCAGTTGCTCTGAGCTTGTAGATACTCCTTTCAACCCGTCTCGTATTGCTTCCTTGATGCTCGGGGGAAGGTCAAGCCCCACCAGCCTCTCTGAGATCTCTTTTTCCGTGAGGATCATGCCGACTCCTTCTTCAGTACACTCTTTATGATTCGCTTGACGTTATCTGTACTGGCGTAGTCTCGCCTGGATGCATCCACACCGTCTTCGCCGTACTGGAACTGGACAATCATGCCCCTCGTCTCCTTAACTGTGCCGTCGTATCTGACCTCCAGGTCCTGCAGAGCATTTACCAGCCGGCGCTGCAGGTAGCCGCTCTGGGATGTCCTGATGGCCGTATCCACCAGACCCTCGCGACCACCGATGGCGTGGAAGAAGAACTCCGTGGGATTGAGGCCGCCTTTGTAGCTTGACTCCACAAAGCCGTGCGCCTCTGCCCCCAGGTCTCCCGGTCGGAAGTGTGGGAGCGTTCTGCCGGCATAGCCGCGCATGATGCGCTCGCCACGCACCGACTGCTGGCCGACACATGCCGCCATTTGAGTGAGGTTAAGCATGCTGCCGCGCGCTCCGCTCACGGCCATGACCACACCGGAGTTGTCCAGGCCCAGGTGACGGCCGGCAATCTTGCCTGCCATATCCCTGGCCTTGCCCAGTGTCTGCATGATTCTCATCTCCAGGGTCTCATCGAGCGTACGGCCAGGCAGGGGCTCCAGCTCGCCGGCTTTATAGGCCTCGATGAGCTGCCTGCTCTTCTCGCGAGCCGTTCTAGTGGTCTCCTCAATCTGATCCACGGCTGCCTTGGGGATGTCTTCATCATCTATGCCGAAGGAAAATCCAGCATGCATGATGCCTCGTAGTGCGAGCAAGGTCATCCGATCTAAGAACTCGCTCGCCACGGAGGGACTGTACTCCTTTATTATTCTGTCTGTTATCTTGCCCTTGAAGGCGCCCACGGCCTCGGCGTCGATGGTGCCTTTTAAGAGCTGGCCGTCAACAATTACCACGAAGGCATCGTTTTCGCAATCTGCACCTTTGCAGACATCGCAGTTGTAGCAGAAATCGGCCTTAAAGGAGAGGTCCAGGCCACGTGGCAGTACGAGACTGAAGACCTGCTTTCCCGTCCAGTAGGGCTGGCCGTCTGCCTCGCCCTCGGGCGCTGGCAGCTCGGATATATTGAACTTCTTGAGAAGCTCCATAACACCCCGCCGGTCGATGGGCTTTCTCCCATGAGTTAGCAGAAATGAGCCGGTCACGTAGTCGTGTATGCCGCCGATGATGGGACCGCCGAATCTGGGCGAGAGAATGTTCTCCTGCACGCGCATGAGAATCTCGGCCTCGGCGCGCGCCTCCTCGGTTTGAGGCACGTGCATGTTCATCTCATCCCCGTCGAAATCTGCGTTGTAGGGAGGACAGACGGCCGGATTGAGCCGGAAGGTCTTGTAGGGCATGACCTTGACGCGATGGGACATGATGGACATTCTATGCAGGGAGGGCTGGCGGTTGAAGAGGACGATATCGCCGTCGGCAAGCTGCCGGTCGATCTTCCAACCGATATCGATCTGTTCGGCCACCTCCTCGCAGTTCTTTTCTGTGACCTTGACGCGCCTCTGGTCGGGCCGGGTGGCATAATTCACGCCCGGATGTCGTTCGGGTCCGCGCCGCACATAGGTCTTCACAATCTCCATGTTTCGGGCGTTGGCAATCATGGGCACGGACAGCTCCATGGCTATTTCCATGGGCACGCCTACCTCGCCAATGCTGAGATTGGGATCGGGTGAGATGACCGTCCTGGCGCTGAAGTTAACGCGCTTGCCGGAGAGCGATCCCCGGAAACGTCCTTCCTTGCCCTTCAGCCTCTGGGAGAGCGTTTTTAATGGCCGGCCGCTCCGATGGCGCGCAGGAGGCACTCCGGATACGGTATTGTCCAGGAATGTGGTGACATGATACTGCAAAAGCTCCCATAGATCCTCAATGATCAGTTGGGGCGCGCCTGCCTCGCGGTTCTCCTGGAAGCGCTGGTTGATCCTGATGATGTCAACCAGCTTATGAGTGAGGTCATCCTCGCTCCTTTGACCGGACTCCAGAGTGATGGAGGGGCGCATAGTAACGGGAGGCACAGGCAGCACAGTTAGAATGATCCATTCCGGGCGCGCCGTGGCTGGATTCATGCCCATGACCTGGATATCGTCGTCGGGGATCTTCTCGAATCTGTCGCGAATGTCCGATGCCGTAAGCTTGTGGCCGTCTTCGATGTAAGAGAGGGGCCGCTCGAACTTGACATCCTTCTGGGGCGCCCCGCAGTAGGGACAGGTCTTGTTCTTGCGCGCCTCTGAGAAGACCTTATTGACTGTGTCGTCAGTCATCTGCCCCAGCCGCTCCAGTTCCTGGATCTGGCCCAGGTACATATTCTTCTCATTTTCTTTGAGCATGAGACGCGAGCAATCTCTGCAGATGGCTCGCAGCACTTTTCTGATCAATTTAGCGAAGCCCACGTGAATTACGGGGGCAATTAAGTCGATATGACCAAAGTGTCCGGGACATTCACCGGGCCGACCGCCGCAGGATCGACAGCGCAGCCCTGGATCGATGACACCAAGCCTTGGGTCCATAAGGCCCATTTCAATAGGAAAACCATCGTCGTCGTATGTATCTGCGGTAATGATCTTAACCACGCTCATCTTCCTAAATTCTTGTGGGGAGATGAGGCCGAAGCGGATCTTGCCAATTCTCTTGGGAACCGTCATATTTCCACCTAAACCGCGTCTTCCAGGATCAGCCGCGGCGCTACACCTAATGATTTGATCTCGTCGAGCAGCAGCTTGAAGGCATAGCTCATCTCTACGGGGTAGATCTCAGTATCTGCTCCGCAGGTCGGGCAGAAGTCCGCATTTCTGCGCCGATCGTGGATAGCTATCATGCCACAGTGGCTGCATACTAGCTCAGTAACTTTATCCGACTCATCTACCAGACGTTCTTTGAGAGCCAGAGCCGCGCCGTGCGCTATGAGCACATCTCTCTCCATCTCACCAAATCGCAGACCACCCTCGCGAGCACGGCCTTCGGTGGGCTGACGGGTCAAGACCTGCACAGGTCCGCGGGAACGGGCATGCATCTTGCCTGTGACCATGTGATAGAGCTTCTGATAGAGGATCACTCCCACGAAGAGATCGGCCATGATCTGCTCTCCCGTGGATCCATTGTAAAGTATTTCTCGACCGGTATGGGAGAATCCGAACTTCTTGAGCGCGCCGCGCAAATCCGGCTCGTTCTCTCCCAAGAAGGCAGTGGCATCAACGAACCTACCCTCTAGAGATCCAACCTTTCCTCCAATCATCTCCAGGACGTGGCCCACGGTCATACGGGAGGGGATGGCATGAGGATTAAGCAGCAGGTCGGGCACTATGCCTGATTCCGTGAAGGGCATATCCTCCTGGGGCACAATCAATCCTATCACGCCTTTTTGGCCGTGCCTGGAGGCAAATTTGTCGCCCAATTCCGGAATGCGCTGGTCCCGGCTCTTAACCTTGGCCAGGCGGTTGCCGTTGGAGGACTCGGTGAGGATGACCATATCCACCACGCCCCTTTCATTGGAACGCATGGTCACGGATGTCTCGCGTCTCTGCTGGGGCGTCAGGCCGAACTCGGAAGGCTCCTCCAAAAACCGGGGGGGACTGGTCTTGCCGATGAGCACATCATTGGGGCCCACATAGGCATTAGGGTTCACAAGCCCGTCTGAGTCCAGCTGATCGTAAGCCTCACTGCCTCGTGCACCCCGAACTTCCACGTCAGGAATCTCGAACTTGTCCTCCTGGCCGCCGGGATACTTTCGCTCCTCGGCTTCAGAGACGCGGAAGAAGTGGCTTCTTGCCAGGCCGCGCTGGATGGAGCCGCGGTTCATGACCAGAGCATCTTCAATGTTATATCCTTCATAAGCGAGGACTGCCACAACGAAATTTTGTCCTGCCGGCCTCTCTTCAAAGCCTACCGCAGCCGAGGTCTTGGTCCTGACTATGCCTCTTTGCGGACTGTTCAGGTAATGGCCGCGTGTATCAGGCCGCAGCTTCATATTGGCGGTGGACATTCCCAGGCATTGCTTGACCATTCCTGCGCCCATGGTATTTCTGGGGCTGGCGTTATGCTCCGGATAGGGCACGAGGCCCGCTGCGATGCCCAATATCAGTGAGGGATCCAGCTCCAGATGAGTGTGATCGGGTTTGATATCTTCTTCCCAGATGGCAATGAGGGTGTTCTCCTCCTCCTCAGCATCCAGATACTCCACCAGGCCGGACGACACAAGATCGGCAAAGGTCATCTCGCCTTTTTCTATCTTAGTTACATGCTCCTCAGTGACCTGTGCCTTTCCGTTCTCCACCACAATGAGCGGCCTTCTGGCTCGGCCGGAGTCGTTGTTCATGAAGATCTCATTGGTGTCCTCGAAATAGACCACATTCATCTGGCTACTGATGCTGCCGGAACGCCGAAGACGACGCAAATTCATGACCAATGTTTTGGGGTCATCATGATGCCCTACGATCTCGCCGTTTACATAAATTCGCGCGCCCGAAATCATGGCTTCAGCCAACATTACCACCTACCGAAATCACGCCTAAATCCATCAATATCTTTTTGATGTTAACTGAATCGTCTGCACCCTTGGACAATTCCACTCCCTGGGCGAAGTTCTTTACCAGGCCACAGTTTGGCCCTTCCGGAGTCTCGCAGGGACAGATGCGACCCCACTGAGTAGCATGCAGATCTCTGGCCTCGAAGTGCGGTTGAGACCGGGAGAGAGGCGAGATCACGCGACGCAGATGAGAGAGCGAGGCCATATAGTCCGTCCGATCCAGGAGCTGGGAGACGCCCGTGCGCCCGCCGACCCAGTTTCCTGTGGCCAGGGGATGGATCATTCTCTCGGTGAGAACGTCCGCGCGAACCGTGGTCACCACATTAAGATCTCTGTTCCTCATGCTGGCCCTCTCCAGCTGGTATTTTATGTCTCGGGTCAAGCGGTTGAAGGCCACACGGAAGAGATCCTCCATCAGATCACCGGAGAGCTTCAGCCTCTTGTTGGAGTAGTGATCCTTATCATCCTCTCCGCGTCGCTCCAGTGCCAGCTCGAAACAGGCTTCGGCCATGCGAGAGAGGAAGAGCGCCTTTGAAAAGCGATCCTTCTCTTCTACGCCGATATGCGGCAGAAGGTACCTATCCAGGACATAGGTCGCCCTCTTTTTCTGGTATTCCTTGGCCTGGCCGGCGGCTACGCGCGCGCCGATCTTCTCCAGGGCCTCATCATTGGTCGAGACCTCGGCTTCCTCCAGGTTTTCCAGCATGAACTTGATGATCTCTGGATTGTCTGATACGGATTTCACAATATCCATATCTGTATCCATGCCCAGAGACCGCAGCAGTGTCACGAAGTTGAGCCGTCCCGAGACTGAGGGGAAGGACACTTCCAGGATGGAACGACGGCCGCGCTCTACAATAACCAGGGAGCGATAGCCCTGTCTCTGGCTGAAGACCTTGGCCACCTCGATGTTCTCATCATAGCGCTGGTTGTATTCGACCAGGATTTTGTTTGGCGCCAGGTCCTCCAGCGTCATGATGACGCGCTCTGAGCCGTTGACCACGAAATAGCCGCCCGGGTCCGATGGGTCCTCACCATAAGCGATCATCTCTTCTGCCGTGAGGCCGGAAAGGTTGCAGATCTTGGAGTTTAGCATGATGGGTAGTGTACCTATGTCAGCCTCCACCAGATCCTTCTCTGTCTCGCCCTCCACTATGGTCATCTCCAGCTTGATGGGAGATGCATAAGTCAAATTGCGAAGCCTGGCATCGTTGGGGTAGAGCCTTTCGATGGAGCCGTCCGCTTCGCGCACCATGGGTTTCGCCACCCGGATCTTGCCCAGCTTGACGTAGGTATTCTCGATATTGGTCTCGATGATATTCACTTCATCAATGACCTTCTGCAGGCCCTTATCTATAAAATCATTGAATGAGTTTATATGATGGTGCACCAACTTGTCCCTGGTAAAATAGGAGCTATAAAGAACATTTCTATCGAGCAAAAGACCACCTTTAATCGATTACCAGTCGGTAAAAGATCGAATGCTTAGCTGTAGCACTTTTTCGGATTACCTTGATGACATCGCCAACTTTCGCCTCAATCTCTTTGGCCGCAGGGTCATTTACGTGAATTTTAGGCAACTGCGGAGCTACAATGTTGAACTCCTTCAGCACCTCGGCACTCTCTTCCGGTGTTAGCAGCACATGTTCCGGAACCATTTCATGATCTTTTACGGCAAACTTGGTCACTCGAACCACCTTATTGGAGAAGGAGCAGCAAACAGGCCAGGAAACTCCAAACGGGCTCGGGGGGATTTGAACCCTCGACCACCTGGTATCTTCACACAAAAATTTAAAAGCCAGACGCTCTGCCTAACTGAGCTACGAGCCCCCGCTGCCTGACATGCTTCAAGCCTTTCATGCTGCACTGAGTGAGGAATAAAAGCATCCCACATAAAAGCTTTTTCCCTTGTGGGACTTAGACAAGTCCCACTAGGCGAGCTATCTCCGAGCCAACCTCAGAGGTGGTCGAGCTTCCTCCTAAATCATAGGTCTTTATTCTGCCTTCAAATAAGTTCCGCTCAATGGCAGAGACTATATCAGCGGCCGCCTTGGGCTGGCCCAGATGCTCCAGCAAGAGTGCCCCTGACCAGATGGTGGCGATGGGATTGACCTTGTTTAGTCCCTTGTATTTGGGTGCTGAGCCGTGAATGGGCTCGAACATGCTGGTGCCCTCCGGATTGAGATTCGCGCCGGGCGCAAGGCCCAGGCCCCCCTGAATCATGGCCCCGAGGTCAGTGATAATATCTCCGAACATGTTGGGAGCGACTACGACATCAAACCACTCCGGGTTCTTGACAAACCACATGGTAATGGCATCTACGAAGTTGAAGTCATGTTTGACCTGCGGATAGCCTTTGGCAACATCCAGGAAGATCTCGCGCCAAAAGCCGTAGATATCGCTGAGCACATTGGCCTTGTCTACGGAAGAGACTAGATGACGCCGCTTAGCCGCCAGATCAAAGGCGTATTTTATGACTCTCTTAGAGCCCTCTTTGCTGATCTCGCCGATCTGATAGCCGATCTCCTCGCTATCGGTATCGATATCCAGGCCGAATTTTATATTGTAAAGCTTTCGCTTGATTTCAAAATCGGCGTGGCTCTTGCCCCGGCGTGCGCGACTGCCTATGCCGATGTAAAAGTCCTCCGTATTCTCGCGAACCACCACGAAATCGATGTCCTTGGGAGTCTTATCCTTAAGGGGCGTCCAGACGCCCTCCAGGAGCTTAACGGGCCGCAAATTCACATACTGATCAAAGTAGAAGCGCATGGCCAGCAATACGCCCTTCTCCAGGACGCCCGGCTTCACGCGCGGGTCGCCGATGGCACCCAGGTAGATGGCTGGAAAGCGGCCCAGGTCTTTTAGGGTCTCTTCGCTCACCAGTTCCCCTGTCTTCAGGTAGTGCTCCGCCCCAAGAGAGTACTCCGTCCAATCCAGAGAGAAGTTGTATTTGTCCGCTGCTGCCTGCAAAACTTTTTGGCCCTCGGCTATGATCTCCGGGCCGATACCGTCACCTGGGATAACTGGTACTTTATAGTTCATGTCGTCACCTTGGCCACCTGTCGCCTGGTATATTCCACTAGTCCTCCCACATCAACAATCTCCTGGAGAAAATCAGGAAGAGGAGTAGTTTTGTAGTGTTCCGCGCGAGATATGTTGTGAATCACTCCGCCGATCATGTCTATCTCTATTTGGGCACCATCGGCGATCCTATCTTCCTCGGAGCAGATAAACAGAGGCAGGCCGATGTTAATGGAGTTTCGGAAGAATATTCTTGCAAAGGATTTGGCAACTACGGCTTTCACTCCCGCCCCCTTCATAGCTATTGGAGCATGCTCTCGGGAAGATCCGCATCCGAAGTTCTCCCCTGCCACTACATAGTCGCCCTGAGCCACCATTTCTGCCATCTCCGGGCGAACGCCCTCAAAGAGATGAGTTGCCAGCTCCCCCGGATCATTGATAACCAGATAACGCCCAGGAATGATGGCATCCGTATCGATATCGTTTCCAAACTTCCAAGCTCTGCCCGCCAAAAAACTCAACTCCATATCGGTGGACTATATTCTCATGATAATGAGGTATATTAAAGTAATGCCTTGAAAAATTCAAGGGAAGAGCCGGCGAAAATACTGCTTAAAAATAATAAAATCACAACAGCACCCTTTATTACCGGCAAAGGGAATGATACTTAAACAGCTAGGTGATGCGAATTGTTGGCGACCATGATCTCCGGGCGCACTTTAGCCCAAGGGGCGGGATGCGAGAGCAAGATGTCTCTAGATTTCTTTAAAGCGGCATCTATATGTCATTTATCTGAAAAGGATTTTAAATCGCTGGAATTTTCAGAAGGCAAGAATGTTCTGATTAAAAACGAGTTTGGCCAGGTCGTGCTCACGGCCAAGGCGGATGCCGGACTGCCGGATAGTATGGTATTCATACCCATGGGTCCCTGGGCCAATGTAATAGTCGGAAAGGAGACCGGAGGATGCGGCACGCCCCATTTTAAGGGATTAGAGGTGGAAGTGGCTGCGACAAATTCGCCTGTTCTTAATATTCGCGAGCTTTTCTCCGGCATGGGGGCGTGAGTTTATGTCTGAGGCGATTATGATAAAAGATGCCGTATGCTCTTTTTGCGGCTGCCTGTGCGACGACATTAATGTAGAGGTGGAAGACGGAAAAGTAAAGCGGGTCAGGCATGCTTGCCGCCTGGGCTCCAGCAAAATCATGGGCCACGATCGAATGCAAAGCCCCATGATTCGAAAAGACGGCGTGCTGGTGGCATCGAGCTTTCAGGAAGCATATGATCGCGCCGCGCAGATCCTACTGCAAGCAAGCAAGCCCCTCATGTACGGCTGGGCATCCACGTCATGCGAGGCTGCCAAGAAGGGCATACTCCTGGCGGAAGAGGTAGGAGCAGTTCTCGACTCCACAGCCACGGTCTGCCACGGGCCGTCCGTCATAGGCATCGAGGAGAAGGGGCTGCCCGGAGTAACCCTGGGCCAGGTAAAGAACCGGGCCGACACAATCGTATTCTGGGGCTGCAATCCTGCGGAGGCTCACCCCAGACATTCTCTGCGCTACTCCTCCAATTCCTGCGGTAGATTCACGCCAGAGGGCCGCGAGGGCCGAAAGATCATCGTGGTAGATGTTCGCGAGACCAAGACCGCCAAGAATGCAGACAAATTCGTAAGGATCACCCCTGGCTCTGATTATGAGGTGATATCGGCGCTACGCATGTTAGTCGCCGGAAAAGGTGACACCGTGCCTGACGAGGTGGGAGGCGTTCTCAAGGCAGATCTGGCCGATCTGGCAGATATGCTGAAAGCAGCCAGGTTCGGGGCGGTCTTCTTTGGTCTAGGCATCACTCACAGTCGGGGCCGTTACAAGAACATAGATAACGCCCTCTCCCTGGTGGCGGAGCTGAACAGCCATACCAAGTTTGTGATTATGCCCATGCGCGGACACTATAATGTAGGCGGAATAGGGCAGGTCCTGGCCTGGTCGTCCGGCTATCCCATGTCTGTAGACTTCACCAGGGGCGGGCCCTATTTCAATCCGGGCGAGACGGCTGCCTGCGATCTTCTGGCCAGAGGCGACGCCGATGCGGCGCTGATCATAGCTGCAGATGCAGTATCCAACTTCCCCCGGGCCACAGCTAAAGCATTAGCCAATATCCCGGTCATTCAGATCGATCCCTATGAGAATCCCACTACGCTTCTCTCCGATGTGGTGATTCCCTGCGCCATTGCCGGAGTGGAGGTAGAGGGCACGGCCTATCGCATGGACGGCCTGGCTTTGCGCCTCCGAAAGATGGTGGACAGCAGCTTTCCCAGCGATGAAGAGATCCTGGTGGGAATACTGGAGAGCGTACATAAGCAGCGCCAACTAATGGCAAACGAGGGGGCTTAAAGAGGATGATAATCAAAGGCGGAATTGTCTACGATCCGGCAAACGGCATCTATGGCGATGAGATGGACCTTTTTATTGACAAGGGCAGAATGGCCCTGCAAGCCAAAGGGGAAGAGATAGATGCGAGCGGCCTTTTGGTCATGCCGGGCGGCGTGGATGCGCACACTCACATTGCCGGCAAGAAGGTGAACACCGGCCGGATTATGAGCCCTAACGATTCCCGGCAGGGTACAGAGCCGCGTTCGGCTGTCTGCAGACCCTCGACGGGCTATACCGTTCCCAACTGCTATGCCATGGGTTACCGCTATGCTCGCATGGGCTACACCACCGCATTCGAGGCGGCAACGCCCATCCTGGAGGCAAGGCATACCCATGAAGAGCTGGAGGAGATCCCCATTCTCGACAAAGGGGCACTCACTCTGTTTGGCAGCAACTGGCAGGTCATGGAGTGCGTGCGCGACAAAGACCTCTCCAAGCTGGCCGCCTACGTGGCCTGGGGGCTGCGAGCCGCCAGGGGCTACGGCGTGAAGATCGTCAATCCCGGCGGAGGCGAAGCATGGGGCTTTGGGGCCAATGTTAAAGGCATAAATGATACGGTGCCAAACTTCGATGTGACGCCGGCGGAGATCATCATGGGCCTGGCAAAGGCCAATGAGATGCTGCACCTGCCCCACTCTATTCATCTGCACTTCAATAACCTGGGAAAGCCCGGCAACTACACCACAGCCATCGAGACTCTGGATCTGTTAAAGGACATCAAGCCCAGCCGCATGAGACAGATCGTACACGTGGCGCATATGCAGTTTTCTGCCTACGGAGGAACAAGCTGGCGGGACTTTGAGTCCAAGGCTCCCGTCATTGCCGACTACTTCAATGCCCATAGCCACGCCACCATGGATATGGGGCAGATGCTCTTCGGCAGCGCCACCACCATGACCGCTGATGCCCCTCTGGAGTACGGTAATGCCCGTCTCACTCATAATAAGTGGTCCAATCACGATATCGAGCTGGAGGAGTCAAGCGGTGTCGTGCCCATGAATTACTTCAGAAAAATGCTGGTCAATGCCGTGCAGTGGGCCATTGGCCTGGAGCTGGCCCTGCTGGTTAATGATCCCTGGAAGGTGCTCATGACCACGGACCATCCTAACGGCAGCCCCTTCGTGAACTATCCGGAGGTCATCACACTGCTCATGAGCAAACCCAAGAGAGATGCTGAGATTGCCACGCTGCATGAGCAGGTGCCCAAGCGTACCACGCTGGCCGGCATCGAGAGGGAGCTGGACTGGACGGATATCAGCATCATGACCCGCGCCGCGCCGGCGCGTGTCCTGGGATTGGATGACAAGGGACACCTGGGACCGGGCGCTGACGGGGATGTGTCCATCTACAACCTGCGACCTCTGGAAGTGGACACGAGCCTGGATCATGCGATAGTCAAGAAAGCCCTGGCCACAGCCAAGTACACCATAAAGGGAGGAGTCCTCGTCTCCAAGGAGGGCCAGATCCTGGCTACGCCGCCAGGCAGGACCTTCTGGGTGGATGCGGCGGTCCCGCAGGCGGACACTGACAGGCTCATGATTGATTTGGAGGAGAAGTTCGCCAAGTACTACAGCATTCAGATAGCCAACTACGCGGTGCAGGATGCATATCTCCCCCATGCGAAAGTAATTCGGGCGGGCCTGCCAATCCTCTCGGAGGTGGCTTAGATGAGAACCATCACCATTACACCTAAGAAGGCATTTCGCATTTCCGTAGAGGCGGAAAACATATCTCCCGACAAATTTGCGTCCCTGAATATTGAACAGATAAAGAGCCTGACCGTCTGGCAGGGAAATCGCAAAATCATGCTCTCCGATCTCTTCACAGTAGAAGGCGATGATCTGCCTGCCAAAGCAGAGGAGACGACCATCAGGCTTGCTGGCGACTTCTTCCAGGTAAAGAGGATAGGAGAAGGCATGACGGCAGGGGTGGTCGATGTGCAGGGAAGCATAGGGATGCATGCCGGCAACAATATGTTGGGTGGCCTTTTGAGCATTGCCGGAAATGCCGACGACTGGCTGGCCAGAGAGATGCGCGGCGGCAAGGTTGTCGTCATGGGAAATGCCGGAAACTACGCAGGCGGCGGATACCGGGGCGAGAAGTGCGGCATGCGCGGCGGAGAGATAGAGGTAAAGGGCAGCGCCGGAGCATACCTGGGGGAGCACCTTTGTGGAGGCAGCATTCGCATCGGCGGCGATGCGGGCGACTTTCCCGGAGCTGCCAATCAGGGCGGCACAATTTTCATCGGCGGCAGCACCTATCTGCCTGGCGCAGAGATGAGCAAAGGAACTATAACTGTAAAAGGAGAGGCCAAGGTTCTGCCCAGCTTCCAAAGATTGGAAATCGTGCAGATCGATGGCCTGGCCTTCCAAAAGTATGCAGGCGACAACGTAGACAATGGCAAAGGCGAGCTCCTGGTGGGCGTGGGGTCATCTTGATAAATCGGGATGGAAATATGAGGGAACAACTTAATTATTTTGAGGTGCTCTAACTTGATAGATCGCAGCAAGGTTCTAGAGGTCTTGGAGGGATATGACCTTGAAGATCTGCGAATCGGGATGATCGCATCCCATTCTGCCCTGGATACGGCAGACGGCGCAGTGGAGGAGAATTTCAGGACGCTGGCGGTGTGCCAGGAGGGGCGGGAGAAGCCTTATGTCAAGTACTTCCGCGCCAACCGGGACAAATCGGGCAAAATTATGAACGGCATGATCGACGAGGTCATGATGCTCAAAAAGTTCCCGCAGATTTTAGAGCAGGAGAATCAGGATATTCTCAAGGAGAAGAACACTCTTTTCGTGCCCAACCGGTCGTTTACCTCCTACTGCGGCATTGATGCCGTTGAGGATCAGTTCCTGGTGCCTCTTCTGGGCTCTCGAAACTTGCTTCGTTCTGAGGAGCGCGGCGACAAGAGGGACTATTACTGGATACTGGAGAAGGCGGGGCTGCCTTTTCCCGAGCCCATAGAGGCGGAGGATATCAATCAGCTGGTCATGGTAAAGCTGCCTCATGCCGTAAAAACCCTGGAGAGGGGATTTTTCACGGCCGCCTCCTACGAGGAGTACTGTCAGAAGGCCGATACCCTTTTGCGACAGAATGTGATCGATCAGGACGGAATTGAGCTGGCCAGAATTGAGCGCTACATCATAGGGCCGGTCTTCAATCTGGACTTCTTTTACTCGCCCATTAGCAAGCAGATCGAGCTCATAGGCATAGACTGGCGCTTCGAGACCTCACTGGACGGTCACTGCCGCCTGCCTGCGCCCCAGCAGCTAACCCTCAATGACAAGCAGATCAATCCCGAGTACACCGTCTGCGGCCACAACTCTGCAACTCTACGCGAGTCGCTTTTGGAGAAGGCCTTCGTGCTGGCCGAAAAGTACGTCGAAGCGACGCAGGAGTACTATTCCCCCGGCATCATCGGGCCCTTCTGTCTGCAGACCTGCGTGGACAAGGACCTCAACTTCTACATCTACGACGTCGCTCCGCGGATCGGCGGCGGCACCAATGTGCACATGGCCGTCGGGCATCCCTACGGAAATGCTCTCTGGCGCACCAACATGTCCACGGGCCGCAGGCTGGCGCGCGAGGTGCGCATAGCTCTGGAGAACGACTGCCTGGAAAAGATAGTGACGTGATGATCGAAGTAGAAGTGCCCAAAAAGCTTAGCCGCACGGCTAAGAAGCTGGCTGCGGCAGGCGAGAGTCTGGTGCAGATCGCTCCGGCGATCTTGCACAGCAAGGCTTCCGAGCAGATGCTGGCCATCGCCAGGATGGGCATGCTGGACAAGGTGCTGGGCTATCTGGTGACCACGGACAAGAATGTCCACTTTGTGCGCCCAGGCATCGCCTGGGACAGCGTGCAGACCGTGCCCCTGGATGTAATCGATGATGTGGAGTACGAGAAAGAGTTTCACAACAACACTCTGAAGATCAAGGTAGGGGAACGGGCAGAGAAGATCATCTTCTACGACGACATGGACGGCATCAGGTTTTACCAGTATATCAAGAATAAAAAGCCGAAAAAGGAGTAGCTATCTTATGCAGGAACCTCCTTTGCCGGAGGCTTCAGAGCCTCAAGTCCTGTTCAAAAAGATAACGTCATTTTGTCCTTTGAAGTCAGAGTCCCCTGTCAACACGCTGGCAGCTTCACGTCTGGCCGTAGCGTAGACAATTGAGTCTCCCAATCCCCATTTGAGCCTGTGCTTGATCCGGGTGGCTTCTACTGCGATCGAGTCAATCAAAACGGTCAGTCTCTTCCCTCTGGAAGGATTCAAGCTTGGGCAGGCTGCCGAAATGCGATTTATCCATTCGCTTTGCCTTTTTAAAGAGATAGCGTATGACCTCGTCATAGGACTTGGCATCGATTTCCTTCTTCAGCCGGTCAAGCATCTGCTGAACATCATCCTTGACCTGGATAGTAGTAGACATGCGATAGCATTAGGTTATTATAAGTTTATAATATTATTGACTTAAGATGCCGTACACTGAAAAGCAGGAGATCACCGTCGCCGCCCACTGCCTGCTGAATCCTTTGACGCGAGTGAAGGGGCTTGCCCCGCTGCGCTTCCAGCCGGAGGGCCCCACGGTTCAGCTCCCTTGCCCGGAGGCGCTCTACCTGGGCCTGGAGCGCTGGGCTGTTACCCGAAATCAGCTCGATGTGCCCCAGTTCCGCCGCTTCTGCCGCTCCCTGATCGAACACTACGTGGACCTCTTGCAGATGATGGCCCACGAGGGCGCACGACTCTGTATCGTGGGGGTGGCGGGCAGCCCCAGTTGCGGCGTTATTACTACGAGCAGCGGCTACACAGGCGGGCGTCCGGGCGCAGCCGAGCACGCGCGCGTGGCCGGGCGGGGAGTGTTCATGGAGGAACTGCTGGCCGAGCTGGAGCGGCGGGGTGTGGCTTTCCAGGTGGAAGAGGTCGGCAAGAAAGAAGGCAATGACGGCGATTGCGGAGCGGGGGACAGGTGGGAGCCTGCAAATATGGCCGGTGCATGAGATTGGCTGCCTCATTTGGCAACTGGATTGTCTTTCAATTCCAGCTTTAGGAGATAACCATGGCTACAAGGAAGAGGCTGGAAGTTGATTGGAATATAAAACCAGATGAGAAGGAGTTTCAACATACATTATATAATGCGATTTAGAAGATATTTAAATGACATCGATCAAGGAATTCAACCATTGACTCCTATATCATGCGTGTCAATAAGTATCTTGAATTCATGCAGAGTGAAAGACTGCCTATTGATGCACTTGAAGAATTTCGCGAACATGGCATAGATTCAAATAATACTGGAGAGCTGAAGATATAGACCATCATGATACAGAAAAGTCCAGCAATTTCGAGTGTGCTTACTACTTCAGGCCCTACCGCGCCGGTTCCTAAGGACCCGCAGCCAAGTGTTGACCGAATCGATGAGTTGGCTAGAAGAATTCTTAAAGGCGATATCCTACTTCCTAAATTTCAACGCGATTTTGTATGGGACAAGAAACAAGTTCTCTTGTTACTAGATTCGGTGGCCCGTTGGTATCCGATTGGGAGTGTCCTATTATGGCAAAGCAGGCAAGAGCTCTGAAGCCAAAATTGCATAGGAGATCTTGATATCGAATTACCAAGACCAGATTATCCCGTAAATTACCTACTTGATGGACAACAGCGTCTATCTGCAATTTGCGGAGCCATGTTTTGGAGTGGCGATGATAATGACAGCCCTTGGAATATTGTGTACGATCTAAGAGAGCAAAAATTCCTGCATCTAGATACCTTAGAGGATCCACCGTTGCATCAAATTAGAATTAATAAGCTTTCAGATCCTGCAGCTTACTTCAAGCATGTTGCGATCCTAGATAATCTGTCTGCGCCCGATCGGGATGAACTGAAAAAGAGGGCTGAAACTCTTTTCAATCGCTTTAAAGATTATAAAATTGCAACAGTAACTCTTGGGGATATGTCAATAAAAGATGTAGCACCCATATTTGAAAGAATAAATAGTACTGGAACATCTCTAACTATTGTTGATCTCATGAGAGCGGCTACATGGAGCCCCGATTTTGATTTGATTGATTCTATTACTGCCATATTAGACGAATTATCGGAGAAGGATTTTGGAGCATTTGACAAAAAGGTTGTTTTGAGGAATATTTCAGCAGCCTCAGGAGGTGGCTTCTCAGCGGATAGCATTGATAACCTTAGAGGCCACACAGTAGAACGACTTAAATTGGCAGTTGAAAATACAACTGAGGCATATAAAAGGTCCGTGGATTTCTTGAATACAAATATTGGCATTCTTAGTGCCAATATAATTCCCTATATCAACCAACTTACTGTTTTGGGAGAGATCTTTAGACAAATCCCAAGACCATCTGCAGATCAGTACAGATCCATATCTCAATGGTTCTGGAAGACGTCTTTGACAGGGTATTTTAGTGGATGGAATACTGGCAATATGGCTCAAGATTTATCTGCAGTAACAGCATTTGCCCAAGGTAGAAACAGTAAAATTACCTTTGCCGCAGATTTTATGCCCTCATCAGATATGTGGAAGATAAAACAATTTAGATTAAATAATGCCCATGCCAAGCTCTTGGCTATAGTCTTAGCCAATCACCGGCCAATTGATCTATTAACTGGGCAATATATCGATATCTCAAAAGCGTTATCATGGAGTAATACTAAGGAATTTCATCACGTGTTTCCTAAAGAATTCTTAAGATAGAATACGCCCCCAGAACGTATCAATTGCCTTGCCAACATTGTTATGCTAACATCAGCGAGCAACAAATTTTTTGGCAAGCGAGCCCCTTCTGATTACTTCAAGACCATTGAAGAGGCTGCTAGTTCCAACTTGGAAACGTGGCTTTCTTCCAATCTTATTTCCAAGGATGCATATGAGGCTGCGTTAAGAAATGATTTTGATAGTTTCCTTGACTGTCGTGCGAAACTAATACATGATTTGGTTGTGAAAAAAACTGATTGGCAGGTTTCTACGCAGCAGGAGGCTTTTTCTTATTAATATAATTCTATTGTTCGTTACTAATTGAGAAAGGAGCAAAACTTAGATAACAATATAAAAATCATATACTTGAAGCTTAATCAAGGTATATCGATGATCTTTATCGGCAAATTTAGGTAGAAATATGGAAGTAAATTTAAGCCATGGTGGGGTTGGAACTTGGGATAATTATGGAAAAATAATACAAAATGATTTAATCAATGCTTAGAAATAATTTAATTTAGTTCAAAATAAGTTTAATAAATGGATAAATCAGTTGATGGACACAGCTTCCGACATCATCTAGCCTCATTTATTATTTGAATGGCTTCTATCATTACCTAATCGATAACAAAAAGTACTATTGAACATAATAATATAAAGTATCTTTCCCATATCTATGTTCTTTCTGTCATCTGGATTTTCACGGCGGTCTGGCCTTGCGCCAACCTCACAGTCTGCCCGATCGGCCTCCTGCGCCCGGACGAGAGCGTGCAGCCGGGCCCCCGAACCCGAGCAGCGCCGCCAGGAGCGAGGGGCCGGCCCGGTGGGCAGCCCGCCCTCACCAAGGCAGCCCACGAGCGGGCCAGCAGTGGTCAAGTGATTGTCATGCCTTCGCGTCTTCGCGCCTTCGCGTGAGCCGTTAGTGGTAAGGTTATAATTACCCGCTAATATTAATAACAAACCGAAGACATTGCTTTTCTAACCCCGCACCCGAAAACGCACCTCTCCAGAGGTATGCGCCACCGGGTCAACAGGCCCGACCGGCCTCACGTCCCCGGACGCGAGCGCGCGCAGCCGGGCCCCGAGCCCGACCGGCACCGCCCGGTGCGAGGCCCGGCCCGGAGGGCAGCCCGCCCTCGCCGAGGCAGCTCACGGGCGGGCCAGCGGCGATCAAGTGATTGTCACGTGACTTGGGATAGGCAATAGGTCAAATGTCCAGCAATATTCCGGATAAAGAGTCTCTGTGCGTCCTCTGTGAACTCTGTGAGCTCTGTGGTTGGATTCGTTAGTCGTCGCTTTGAAGAGAGCTGCTAATAGTAACCGTATATTATTTGGGCGCTGGCATGTAGATTGGAGCGGCAAACATGGGGCCAGTCTTTTCCTTCACCTCATCTATTTAAACCAAGAAGAATAACAATAACTTCGTAATGCGCAAACGTGCGTCCCGGTGAATCTATGGCAGGCATATCCGACGAGCAATACATAATCGATGCTAAAGGCAATAGAAAAGGAGTTATTCTTTCCATAGAACGCTATGAGCAGATGACTGAGGATCTTCACGATCTTGCGGTCGTTGCTGAGCGTAGGAATGAGCAGACCATTAGCTTAGAAGAGATGAAGCGAAGGCTGAAGCGAGATGGCATCGTTTAGAATTGACTTCAAGCCGTCCGTAGAAAAAGACCTGCGCCGCCTGCCTGCTGAGATCATCTCACGATCGATGGAAAAAATTGATAACCTTAAATCCGAGCCATTTCCCCCTCAATCTATCAAGGTATCTGGATCAGAAAAACTCCATCGTCTTCGAGTGGGCGATTATCGGATAATTTATGAGGTTGACGCAGTGGAAAAGGTAATTACGATTCATTACATCCGTCCTCGCAGCATTGTGTATCGCAATTTATAGAATCTCGTGATTCACGGCAAGCACTTCCGGATATAATTCCAAAAAAATGCTGTTCAGTTCGTCTCCCGCTACCTCAACTTTGGCCCTACCGGCCTCCTGGCCCCCGGACACGAGCGCGCTGGCGGGCCCCCGAGCCCGATCGGCACTGTCAGGAGCGAGGCCCGGCCCGGCGGCGCTCTGCCTGGGCCTGGAGCGCCGGGCCGTTACCCGAAATCAGCTCGATGTGCCTCAGTTTCGCCGCTTCTGCCGCTCCCTGATCGAACACTACGTGGACCTCTTGGAGATGCTGGCCCGCGAGGGCGCACGCCTCTGCATTGTGGAGGTGGCGGGCAGTCCCAGTTGCGGCGTAGAGACGACGAGCAGCGGCTACAATGGCGGGCTTCCGGGCGTAGCCGAGCACGCGCACGTGGCTGGGTGGGGAGTGTTCATTGAGGAGCTGCTTGTGGAGCTGGAGCGGCGAAGCGTGCCTTCCAGGCAGAGGAAGTGGGAGCTTCATCGGTAGGGAATGTGTGTTAAAATTTTTCACAGCTTGATGTTTGTTCATCTCCCGCAACCTATATGCCAGGAAGGCCGGCCAGGTCGTGGGCCACGTCGAACCTCTCTTGCTCGGCGTCGAAGCCTCCCACGGCATCTTTGGGCAGGCAGGCCTCCACCCGGGGCCTGTGATCTCATCGAACTTGTCTTCTCCGTAGAGCTGCTGCAGCTGTGTGCTCGAGCGGGCGCGCTCGATAGTGGTAATGGCAGAGAAATAGGGTGACAGCAGATGGCTGTTTTATCCTTCGCTATATTTCAAAGATTTCTGATTGTACGCAGGGGATTCCGTAAAAAAAATTTAACTTAATGGCAGTAATAGACCTGCATATTATTTTAGGCTAGAATCGCCCGGAATGAGGGGCGCGCAATAACGCCAAAATCGCTGCAAAACCAAAACCTTTATCCGATAAAAGAGACAGCATTAGATTGGTGTAGGAAATGGATGCAATTACTATAGTCGAGTGGCTTCAGGCCCTGCTGATATTGGCAATCTTCCTGGGAATAATGGCAACGAGCTTCAAGGTATGGCGCTGGAACTACGCAACTCCGCCCAGATAAACCTGCGGCACAGACAGATCCATCAGTTATTTTATTTTCCATTCAGCGACAGTAGCTTGCGTTTTAGCTACTGTTTAGATTGATCGGTTCTAAAACTAAGGGCATAATCATGGGGCGCTATCCCTTGAGTAGGGGCCGGTTCGCACAGCAATAGTGCGGCAATTTTTGGTTCTAAAAAAATTTGTTTTAAAAAATTGTTAAAAAAATGAAAATTTCCCATCACGTCCAGATCGAAGGAGGAGCATCGCCCAAAGGTGTCCCTACTACAGGCCTTGCTGCCGATACGATGCCAGTTGTCGCTTGGACGGATGTCTGCGTGAATACGTATCCTGGAAATTCGGCATTGACTAGATAGACTCCCGTTGCCACATCGATGGCATAATACCCGGCAGAGCCCGTCGTTGTGGAGAATTTCCCGCCATCGCGATTGGAAACCGTTACCTTAACGCCGGGCATGCCCTGACCGTTCTGATCCAGCACTTTTCCGGTCAAACTAAAGGAGGTGGGATAGCTTCCCGAGTCCACCATGATGGAAAGATTGTTGCTGGCCAACCCCGCTGAGACAAAGCGATAGATGTGCGGACCAAGATAATCAGCATAAGCCCCGTTCATCCTGTACCAGCCGGGTGTGACGTAGCCCTGGTTTAGGATTTGGCGGTTGTAATCGTAAAGCTGGAAGCTTCCCTTTCCGTTTACTCGTGCCCAGAGCGCATACTGCTCCCCTAAAGACACTCTGCCCTCTGTTAAGAGATCTTTGCCCCTTTGCAGGTAAAGCTGATTGGCCAGCTTCTGGCCGCCTCCCACAACCAGCCCCTCACTTGCCGGATCAGCGGGCTCAAGCAGCAAGCTGAAAGCGCTCATGGCACCTCCTAAGGGATCCCATTCCGGCCTTCCCAACTGAGCAGCTGATCCCGCGCCGAAGGGGTCCCACTCCGGTCTTCCGGCACTATAAGGACTGAGGTAGTCCGGTACTATGGTGCTGACCTGATTGCCACTTGATACAGGAGTTCCCATCCAGTCGTAGCCTCTCTGATCGTAGGCTTTAGAGCCGCCCATTCCCTGTGAGGCGGACGGATCTGCTAAAAGCAGAGCAATAATCAATTCTGCAATAATAAATATAACTTTTCCCATACTGAAATTCCCCGTGAATCCATAAGCTGCTAAGCACTTAAACGTTATGCATTTTCGTCTTTTATCAAGCTGTACAAGAACTGCGAGAAGCAGGCGGTATATACGCGGTCGTGATCGTAATCACATTTATAAATGAAAAGTGCATTCCAAGCAAGGCAGAGCAGCGCAAGATATGGCAATGTGAGGTTACATAATAAGAGTTGAACTCGGCAGATATAAGAAAAATAAGAAAAGCAATTAAGAGCAATCCAACAAAAACAAAAAATATAAATAATGAAAATACGATTAGATAGCTTATAATAGTCATATATTGGAGGAGATCTATGGATCATGTCAGGGTCGGTGGAGTCTGTCTGCTTCTAATAATAATAGCTGCGGCTCTGCCAATTAATGTATTGGCGCAAACCCCTCCAGCTGCAACCAGCTCAGTTTCTGGGAACGATAATGCAGCGAACGGGGCGGCCCCAATCATAAGTGGGAGCTTGCTTTCTAAGAGCGCACAGGGAGATACGATATCGGCAGAAAATCTGGCCAAGCGCAACACAGGACTTAAGCCACTGGAAACATCGAAAAGCAAAGCAGTCTCTGTGGAATCCCAAACATCTGAGCAGCCCAAAACCCCACCATCGACTGCTGCGCAGACGAATGTAGCCGAGGCCGAGCCTGCCCCGGCAGCTTCAACCGAGCCGGCGGCATCTACCCAAAACGCGGACACTACAGCGCCTGCCGCCGATGTCACAGTGACGCCGGACATGATCGCCCCCGATACCGCAACGACACAGCCCCGCTCCGAGTCTTCTTTGGCTCCTGCGGCAAGTGAGACGGTTATTTCGCCCGAGAATCTAACTCTGGGGACGGTAGTAGCTAATGAGAATGCCTCCCAGAATGAATCTGCGAGTGCATCGCCAATCACTTCGGAAAACATATCTAATAATGCAAGCGAAACAAAGAATGTAAGCGAAATAAAAACAAGCGAATCAACTTCTGATGAGGTCGAATTTGGAACGGACAGGATTTGGAGAGAGGGAATCAGCCCGCTTGAATATACCTGGACGCCTCAGTCATTTTCCGGATTTTTCTATGATCTAAAGAATGATGTGGGCACGGAAAAGCTTATCGTCAAACTTCAGAAATCCGGAAGGTCTATTGACTCGGGCGACCTGACATATAGCACAAATGCCCAGGATACAGATTTTGATTTCAGTGACTGGGGAAGCTATCAGGTTATGGGCTTCATGGCCGATAAGTATTTTGCAGGCTACAAGGCCAATGATGTCTTCGCCAAGGATAGAAGTCTGATAAATGACGGCCAGCTCAGAAGAGTGCTCATAGACAGCGGCAATGAGAACACAATTACCACAGGATCGGTTATGCCCCTGGAAGAGGGCTATGAGCTGCGCATCAAGCAGATAGACCTTAATGGAAATAAAGTATATCTGGCCCTGGCCAAGGATGGAGAAGAGATTGATAGCAAGGTAGTGTCACCAGAAAATCTCAAGAGCGCTACGTACCAGTACAAGGTAGATATTGCTGGAGAAGATACTCCAATCGTCCTGGCGCATATTTCCAATGTTTTTGCCAGCACCGAGTCTGCGCTTGTAACAGTGGACGGCCTCTTCCAATTATCCGACACATTTGCTGCTGTTGAAGATGGCGATAAGTACGATAAAATGAAGGTAACTTCCGTTTCAGACCAGGGTGTAGAGATGGATAATGAGGATTCCCTCACCCTGAGAAAAGGAAGCACTACCAAGATCTTCGGAAAAGTCGGATTCCTGGTTGCGGATTCCGATGAAATTCGCTTTGCGCCCGTGGTAGAGAGAACAGGAAGCTACGATGTGAGGGGCACAGTGATAAATCCCTCCGAAACCAAAGAGTTTACCTGGACTCCTTACAACTTCGAAGGATTCTATTACGACATCGACGATGATGTTGGGACGGAGAGCTTGCAGGCTAAGATAAGCGGCGGCTCCAAGATCGAAGAGAAGGATCTGATTTACCAGACGAGCCCCCAGCCGGTCAAATTCAAGTTCGAGAACTGGGGCAAGTACGATGTCATAGGCTTTATGGCCGACAAGTACTTCGCAGGCTATAACAATGCGACCAGGTTTACGGACGAAGAAAGTGCCATTAACGAGGGTCAGCTCAGGCGGGTCTTACGTGACAGCGACAACAGCCAGACTATAGCCAGCGGATCGGTTTTATCTCTCGAAGAAGGCTATGAGCTGCGCATCAAGCAAGTGGACCTCAATGGCAATAAAGTCTATTTGGCTTTGGCCCAGGATGGAAAAGAGGTAGACAGCAAGGTTGTAACTCCTTCCTCCGATCCGGAGGACAAGGCATCCAACTATATGTATAAGGTGGCTATGGGCTCTCTTAAAGATGTTCCAATAATTACAGCTCATATTCAGAGCGTCTTTAGAAGCACTGAGTCCGATCTGGCAACCGTTGATGCCATCTTCCAGGTATCTGAGAACCCCGAGTCTGTAGAAGAGGGTGAGATTCACGGCAAGATGAAGGTGGAGACTCTAGGAACGGACGGCATCACCATGCGAAATGATGGCACGATTAGCCTGGGACGGGGGCGGGTTATCGATATCATGGAGAACTTAAGAATCGAGGTTGCCGATAGCTCCAAGAGGTTGCTTGCACCCATTGCGACCAAGACCGGAGAAGGAAAAGAAATGACCATAAGCCTTCCGGACGGCTTGGTGAATCAGCCGGTATCTATCATTGTCAAGTCCGGCACATCAAGTCTAAGCGGGGTTCAGATCCAGATAAATGGAAGCACCGTTGGAACTACGGGTGTCTCCGGATCGATCAGCTACACGCCCGCCAGCGTCGGCACAGTCCAGGTAGTTGCCAAGAAGACGGGCTACAATGATGGCAAGGCCAGTCTGGTAGTGAGGACGGCTGCCGAGGCTGCCCGCTTGTCGGCATTCAAGAAGGCCAATGCCACATTGACCAATCAGCTCACCATCAATGCACCGACAGAAGTTGTCAAGGGAGAAAACTTCTTGATAACCGTGGTGCAGGGCATCAACCAGACGCCAGTGGATGCGGCAGTCGTATTCCTGGATGAAGAGAGCATCGGGCGCACCGGTGCTCAGGGAACGATGACCTATTCTGCCAATGTCACCGGCGAGCATACCTTGAAGGCAGAAAAGGAGGGCTTCAATTCCACCACCAGGAAGATCAAAGTGGTCTCCTCCCTGAAGGTTATTGAGCTGACCGTCCCGGATAAGGCCAACGTGGGCAGCGAGATGAAGATCTCCGCCATTGTGCAAAATACCGGCAGCAATGAAGACTCCCGCCTGCTGGAGCTGAAGGCCAACGAAACCGTTGTGGGCTCCAAGAATGCAACTGTCAAGGCAGGCGAGAACTCCACAGTCAGCTTCAGCTACAAGCCCAAGGATCCGGGATTGACCAGGATCAGCCTGGATGAGCAGAGCAAGACGGTAAATGTGGAGAAGGCGCAGAGCAACATCTGGCTCATTGCCCTGATCCTGGTGCTGCTCATCGCCATCGGGGCCGGGTACTATCTCTACTCGACAGGAGAGCTGGACGGTCTGCAAAGGCAGGTTAAGAAGATGATGCAAGGGCGATAGGCAGAGTCGCCCTTGGCCCTTTTTTTGTCTTTTCGAATTCGAAAAAGATAAGTCCTTTTGTCAATTTTTCCGGCTGTTTCATTTTTTCCTTTTTCGTCCAGCCTTGCCGGCAATCCTTGCCCATTTTTTGGGCAGCATGGGAATTATTGATATACCCTGACGTTTTCTCTCATGACACAGTATCACATAGGCAGAGCAAATCAAAATCCACCAGGGTATGAAAATGAATTACTGGCAACCGAAAATGGAGCTCATGGAGAGAAAAGAGCTTGAAGAGCTGCAACTGCAGAGGCTCAAGAGTGTTGTAGAGAAGGTTTACAAGAACGTTCCCTTTTACGAGAGCAAATTCAAGCAGGCGGGCATCACTCCGCAGGACATCAAGAGCCTCAAAGACCTGGCAAAGCTTCCCACGACCAAAAAGCAGGACCTGCGGGACAACTATCCCTTCGGCCTCTTTGCCGTTCCACTGGAGGAAGTCGTGCGGGTGCATGCCTCTTCCGGCACTACCGGCAAGCCCACCGTGGTCGGCTACACGGCCAAAGACATCGAGACCTGGTCGGACCTCATGGCCCGGGACTTCGTGATGGTCGGGGTCAAGAAGGGCGATATCTTCCAGAACGCTGTGAACTACGGCTTTTTCACGGGCGGCCTGGGTGTGCATTACGGAATTGAGCGCATGGGGGCCATGGCTGTGCCCTCTGGCGTGGGCAATACGGAGCGGCAGCTCGAGATCATGATGGATTTCGGGGTGACGGTGCTACACTGCACACCCTCCTACGCGCTTTACCTGGCGGAGACGGCCAAGGCGAAGGGCGTGGTGGACCGGCTAAAGCTATCCATAGGCTGCTTCGGAGCCGAGCCCTGGTCGGATGAATCAAGAAAGGAGCTGGAGGAGACGCTGCACATCAAAGCCTACGACTCCTACGGCCTCTCCGAGATGATGGGTCCGGGTGTGGCCTTCGAGTGCCAGGAGCAAAATGGTCTGCACATCTGGGAGGATCACTTCTTGATTGAGATCCTGGATAAAAATGGGCAGCAATGCGCGCCGGGAGAGCCGGGCGAGCTGGTCATAACCTCGCTGACCAAAGAGGCCATGCCGCTCATCAGATACCATACAGGCGACGTAACCTACATCATGGAGGAGAAATGTCCATGCGGGCGCACCAGCAGAAAGTTGCACAGATTCCTGGGACGAGCAGACGACATGCTCATTGTGCGCGGCATCAACGTCTTCCCCAGCCAAATCGAGGATGTGCTGGTCAGCATCCCAGAGATTGGCAACTACTTCCAGGTGGTAGTAGACAGAAAGAAGCACGGCCTCGACGAGATCAGCATCCAGGTGGAGCTAAAGGACGAGGCCTTCACCGGCGAACTCTCCGACCTGGCCAGGATCCAAAAGAAGGCTGAAGATAAGCTGAAGTCCGTACTCAATGTGAGAAGCAAGATCGAGCTGGTGGAGAAGGGTTCCATTCCCAGAACGGCCGGAAAGTCAAAGAAGGTAGTGGATCTGCGGGATGTCTACGCCAAGGACGAGAAAGCGAAGAAAAAGAGCTGAAATTAAAAGCTGCAGAATGCTTCCCGCAGCTTTTTTTCATCCTTTTTTCGTCTTTTTTTCCACATCAATTAAGCGTCAGCAGGTCCCTGCAAGACATCGAGGCTACAGGCGGATAATCACAGGCCGGCCGGTAAGTTGAGCCAGGAACCAGGGATCGTCCATGAAATAGGGAGAGCTGAAGTCGGGCGGGAAGTAGCCGGCCAGATTTGCAGTATTGTTCATGATGATGGGCGTGCTATTCTCTACAAAGGAAGGATAGTAGATGGTAGAGGCTCCAATGGGCTCCTAGGTACCATTGGTCAGGTACTGGCCTTTGGGCACTGTCCCCCAGGACCAGAGGCCGCCGCTCGGCTCTCGAGCTACGCTCTATCACCGTTGTTGACCAACCAGCTCTTGCCGTAATCTCCTCCTATCTGCATCGGCTGGGCTAGAGACGCTAAAAGACAGAATGCGGCAATAAATAAAGCTTTCTGATCCAAGATCCAATCAGTCTAAGCGTGATTTACCGAGTCACCTGGCCTATGAGATTCTGCCCGATGACTGCGCTCTCGTCCACGGCAGAGAGCAGCTCGTCGTGAATGGAGCTTTGCGAGTAGTAGAGCGTCACCAGCACGCCTGCCTCCTTTGCCGCCTCTATGGCAGGCAAGAAATCACTGTCACCAGTGACGATGACCGCTTTTTGAATCATCCTGCCGCAGCTGAGCCGCACCAGATCAACGGCTAAAGCGATGTCCACTCTTTTTTGTATAAACTCTCCGCCCACGCAGCCCAGGCGCCCCAACTTCACCTCAAATCTGGGAAGCTTTCGTAGTGTGTAAACGAACTTGTCCATGGAGGCAAACCTGCGGCGCTCATCCTCAGTAGGTGGGCAGCTCTGGTAAGGCATGCAATTATAATAATAGGTCCTCAGCCTCTCGTATTTGCCGCAAAGAATATCCGAAAAACCGGCCAGGTCGATCTTGGGTTTGCCAAAATCAACATCGAGAATTTTGGTTAAGTAAGCTCCATCAATAAATACCGCTGCTCGGTCAGACAAAATTTTTTTCCCACCCTAATTATTATTACTGCCGTCCGCTCCGAACGGCAGTGGACATTATCTCTACGCCCTTCTCTCATTCAATGATATATCTAATTTGTGTTCGGAACAAATCCCGCTCCTTGATAGCTATTATTCTATGATCGTCTATACAAATATATGGTATAGCCAGCACTGCCAGCCGGTATGTTCCTAGCCGATATGTTCCTTTATTTGTCAGGAGCCGGCCTATCAGCAAACCTGGATTTGTCAGTGACGGTTTTTTTCCTTCGCGAGAGACTCGTCTCTTTCTATTATTGACCTTCTGCTTCGTGGCTTTTCACTATATCCACGAGCTTTATCTCGAAGGTTAAAGTCTGTTCGGAGAGCGGATGGTTGGCATCGAGAGTAACGGTGCTCCCTTCAATCTCGGTAATCTGAACGGGAACCATTACGCCATTGGAGGCGCTGACCTCAAGAGTCATGCCTTCTGCAGGAACGATATCCTCCGGTAGATCTTTTTTGTCAATTTTAATCACTCGATCTTCCCTATACCGGCCATAGGCTTTCTCAGGAGGGATGATCACAGTCTTAGATTCCCCTGGACTCATTCCAACCACCGCCTCTTCAAATCCCGAGATGAGACAGCCAGAGCCTAATTCGAACTGCAGGGGATCGGAGCCTTCTGAGGTATCAAAGAGAACGCCGGTATCCAGCTTGCCGTTGTAATGCACCTTTACAGTGTCGCCCATTTTTGCTTGCGCCATTTTGGTATCCGCCTCTAAATTTATTGGGAAAACGCCAATTTGATATGTGCAGCTTCAACTATTTAGGTGGAACTATTTGTACGAAACGGTAGGTAAGAAAGAGAAGGTCTAATATCCTAGTAGCGACAACGTTCGGGAAGAAGATAAAATAGAATGACAAGGTGAAATTGAGATATGAAAAGATGGAAGTCTGATCGTGGACTTGAAGCGAGAATGCTCCTTACTATGGGCCTTCTGGCCATGCTCTACCTTGGTTTTTTAGCCGTTTTGCTAACCATGCACGTCAGTCAGATGGTGATAATACTGTTCATGGGCGGGTTCATGTTCCTACAGTATTTCTTTTCCGGCAAGATGATCCTGGCCACCATGGGCGCGAAGATCGTCACGGAGAGCGAAGCGCCAAAGCTTCATCAGATCGTATCCAGGCTCTGTGCCAATGCCGATCTGCCCATGCCCAAGATTGCCGTAGTTAAGACCAGCATGCCCAATGCCTTTGCTACCGGCAGAAATCAGAAGAATGCTGTGGTGGCTGTGACGACGGGCATCATGGAGCGGCTCGACAATAACGAGCTGGAGGCGGTGCTGGCCCATGAGCTTACTCACGTGAAGAACAGAGATATGATGGTTATGACCATCGCCACATTCCTCTCATCCATGGCCCAGATATTGGTGCAGTGGCTGCCATTCTTTGGCGGAGGAAGTCGCGATCGAGATTCAGGCAGCAACTTCATAGTACTGTTCCTGGTCTCCCTGGTGGTCTGGATAGTGAGCTTCATCCTCATTCGTACCCTCTCTCGGTACCGGGAGTTTGCAGCCGATAGAGGCGCAGCAATCATGACCGGGCAGCCGTCGCATCTCGTCTCCGCTCTGAAGAAGATCAGCGGCTTTAGGGTGCCCACCGAAGACCTGAGAAAGGTTGAAGGGCCAGTCAGCGCGCTCTTCATCACGCCTGCTATCTCTGGCTCGTCCTTCATGAGGCTGTTCTCCACCCACCCCACCCTGGAAGCCAGGATTGCTGCTCTGCAGAAGATAGAGATGGAACTGGAGGCCTGAGATGGGGTTTTTGGACTCCATCCTGGGGAAGACTAAGCTACCCGAGGCCAAGACGGACAAGCTATTTGCTATCTCCACCGCTGCCGTCACCTTAGAAGCCAGCCTGGGCTACAAGGCCGACGGAGCAGCGGGGATTTGCATCAAGCCCATGGAGTCATCCCGCTATGAGGCAGCTCGAGCTGAGATAGAGGAGCTTCTCAAATTAAGCATCAAGGAGACGGGCACGGAGTACAAAATCCAGAAGGATGAGTATAATTACGTCTGGGTGGTTTTAGCGGACCCGGATTTCGAGGATCTTGTGACCAACATTCAGATGGTCAGCCAGATCCTCATGGAGCAGGGCTTCGGAACGCAGCTTCTGGCTGCTGTTTACCGCTTCAAGGGCGAGGCGGTCATCTACTGGATCTACAACTTTAAGCTGGGCTCTTACTATCCCTTCGTCCCGGCAAGCGGCCGGCAGCGCGACACGTCCCGTGAGTTTAGGCTGAAAGCTTTGATGGAAAAAGAGATGCCAATCGAAAAGGACGAAAGCAAGTGGTATCCCCTTTGGGGGATGCCGCTATAGTACAAGTACAATTTAAATGGGTGGAAGACTATACTCATCTAGGAGAAAGAGCATGCCTAGAAAGGAGTAGAGAAACCGATTCACAAGGTCACAATTCAGGTGATTGCCGAAATCTGATCAAGAACGACATAACCAAGGAATGTACTTTTGTGACTAATGCCACAACAGATACCGTGCCTGATGGCTGGTTGAAGATGCCCGAAAATGCCACTCCATCCAGTTGGGTATGCCCGCTTGGTTACGAGTGGACGGCACTCGCAGCAACTATTCCAACTGCTGCTGCATATTATGGTCCCGTCAATGTAGTTTCTGTGATAAAGGATGCTGATTACCAAGTCATCTCCGGGGACTATGTTTCAGGCTGGACATGGTTGAAGCAGCCCGGACAGTCAGCATCTTGGACCTTTTATAACCTGCCAATCGATAGAAAGCTGTACATCTACCTCGCCCCCTTAGTTACTCGTCCCTCCGGACTAGATTGATGCTCTGTATGAATCCGCTGGCATTTTCAGCTACAGGAAGGGACGCGTTCTATGAATGAGCTCTTTGAGCACAAAAGCCAGCAGTGCGCTGCTGGTTGTCGAGCGGCCACGCGCCTGCCTGCCCACGCGCGCGGGAGCCCGGCATATAGGATATCCTTGCCATCCTGCAAAGGAACCACGAGGCTGAATCTGGCAATTTTGGCCCTTATCTCGAATTAGACTTCGATCTTTACGTTGTGTCTCTTAAAGAACTCTTTTAAGGCTTCCTCTACAACTTCACTTTGGGCACGCAGGCTGCTCTTTGTTTTTGCCGTATAGATCCTTAGTGTTTTGGCTATCGGTTCGGATAAGGTCAATGTAGTTTTGGGCATAATCCCTATTGAACAGGATATGACGTATATATAGATTATGGAACATATCAATTTATGTACCAAAAGCTTTATATTTAAAAATATTGTATTAAGACAATCGCAGAATAAGTATAGATGGAGAATTTAAAATGCAAAATAAAAAAGACAAGAGAACAAAGGGTGTTGCAGTGAAAGCAACGTCTGATGTGGGGAAGACAGTGGCGTCTGGAAGCGCAGATGCAAAGAAAGGGGCAGTGGATTCTGGGAAGAAAGGCGCACCTGCAAAAGGTGACGCAAGAAAAGGGTGGAAAAAGTAGGGAATAACAGCGCCCAAACAATAAAATAAGCAGTATCAAGCTAATTTCGGCAGGGATTTAGATGGCGGTCTTAAGGGTTAGTTACTGAAGACCGCTAACAATTGACGCTATGAGGCATCCTGTGATATTTGCCTGCTAGCGATCTCAATATGTCAGACATTGCTCTATTTGCATCAGCCTTCGCATTCCCTACAGTTGATTGCGAAAATCTTGCCCTTTCCCATCTACGCATGCCTTCTCACAAACAGATCCCCGAAGATCTCCTCTTGCTCCAGCCAAACCTGCTTTCTCTGGGCCATGAAGAGCAGTGAGACGTAATTGGTGACTCCATCCTCAGTCTTGCTATTTTTGCTGTTTATATCCTGAAAGGTGATGGTCTTCGTCTCCATGAACATGTCGTCCAGGATGGGCCCCAGCGCCTTGATTCTGTCCTCGATTCCCTCATCGTGGGACACATCCAGGGCAACTTCCTCAATGCTTGGCCATCTCTCCCGCATGGCCTTCCTTCTGCCCACCATCTCTGCCTTCTTCAGCTCGGAGATCAGCTCATCCAAGGTCACAGGCCGCTTGGTGAGCCTTCTCACTGGAGGACGAGGCAGATTCTCTTCTATCTCTTCTTCCTGCTCCTCGGCGGTCTCCTCCATCTCCGGCTCGGGCTCCTCCTCCTTCTGCCCTTCCATGGAGTCGGACTTCATGCGCAAGAGGATGCTGGCGTAAAGCAGAGTTCGGGCGGGAATACGCAGGTCCCTCTTCTCCAGAGAATCGATGTACTGCAGGAACTTCTCCGTGGCCATGGCAATGTCGATATCCCAGGGATCGATCTCTCCTCTCTTGGCCAGCTCCACCAAAACCTCCGCCGGCTCACCGAAGTCGAATTCCGGCCGCTCTCCTCCCCCATCGGCAGCATCCTTGGCAGCCGGGGTATTTTCGGATTTCGGATCGGAAGGTGAATCAGAGCTGGAATCGGAGCTGGTGCTGGAGTTGGAACTGGATTGAGGGTTTTCCTGCAAATCCGGGATAGATGGATCGTCGCTCATTTTCGCCTCAGCTTGTGCAGATGCCGGTCACTGTGGTGATGTTGTTCTCCTGCATAGTCACTCCCAGGGTGTACCTGGACTGCAGTATCATGGGCTTACGCAAGGATACTACTATGAACTGGGCCTTGGAAGAGATATTCTTGATCAGCTTGGCTACTCTTTCCACGTTGGCCCCATCCAGGAACATGTCAATCTCATCCATGGCATAGAAGGGGGCAGGCCGGTACATTTGAATGGAGAATATGAAGGAAAGGGCAGTCAGGCTCTTCTCCCCGCCAGACATGGCCTCCAGGCGGTGCAACGACTTTCCGGCAGGCCGGGCCTTGATGGTCATGCCTCCTGCCAAGGGATCTTCCGGATTTTCCAGGATCAGATCACCCTCGCCCTTGGAAAGCTCCTTGAAGATCTGATTGAAGTTTTTGTTGATCTCGGTAAAGCTGGCCAGGAAGGCCTCCCTCTTCATCAGATCGTACTTTTCCAGCTTATCGATGATCGCCTCCCTCTCGGAGGAGAGAGTGGTCCTCCTCTCTGCCAGGAAGTCGTAGCGGGTCTTTACATGGTCATACTCCTGGATGGCCAGCATGTTCACCGGCTCCAGATCCCGCATGGCCTGCTCAAGAGCTTTGATCTTCTCGGCTACGGTCTCGCTGTTGGGCGGCTCCTGAGAGGAGTCAACGCCAGAGCCCTCAATCTGCGAGCGCAGATCATTGACTTTGGACGAGATTGATTCTCTGGCGTAGGCCGTGGCATTCTTGCGGGCCTCAATTCTGTCCCTCTCCCTCTCCGCCTGGTCTATCTCCCTTTGCAGAGCCAGCGTCTTTTCTAAGAGCTCTCCACGCACTCCCTTCAGTCCGTGCAGCTCTCCCTCGATCTCCGCCTCACGCGCCTTTGCGGCAGCGAGCTTTTCATTCAGGCCCACTATCAGCGCGACGGCCGATTCTTTTTTGGCTAATGCCTCTGCTTTTTGGCCGTCCAGTGACTCTCTTCTTGCCGCAAGCTCCGCCAGCTTCTCTCTGCCGCTCTCATCTCTGATTTTGTCCTTGAGAATCTCGGCATCAATTCCGGTCAGCCTATCTTGCAGACGCTTGATCTCCAAACTCGCAGCATCCGCCTTTTTGTTCAGCCCGGGAATTTCCGAGCCCTTCAGCTCGCCATCCAATTTGTCGATCTTTTGCTGCACATCGGCTAATGTCTCTTCCGAGATCCTGATCTCGCCCTCTAAAAGGCCAAGCTGCTCCTTGAAGCTTAGAGACTCGCCCTCCATTGCCAGCAGACGCTCTCGCTTCTCCGAAATGGACTTATCCAGGCGCGGCCTTGACGTGCCGATCTCGTCTATCTGGAAGGTCTTCTTGGATATGACCCGGTTCAGCTCCTCCACCTCACGAGAGAGCCGGGAGATCTGCTCTTCGATTCTATCCTGCTTATCCAATAGCGTAGACCGCTCCGCTTCCGCATTGGCGATCTTTTCAGACAGCTCCAAAAGCTTCGTCTTCTCTTCTGCAGCAAACTTCATCTTGGAGCGATAGTGGCCGCCGGTCATGGCTCCCGACTTCTCCACCAGGTCCCCTTCCAAGGTGACCATACGATACCGGCCCATGAGCGGACGGGCAAAAACGAGGCTTTCTACAACCAGAGTATCCCGGAAGACGTACCAGAAAGCGGCCAGGTACTTGGGATCGAAGTCAACCAAATTTAGAGCGTAGTCCACCACACCCGCATGATTGGGCCGGGAAGAGAGGCTGCCTTTGTCCAGTTTGTTCAAAGGCAAAAAGGTGGCCCGCCCGATCTGCGACCTCTTCAGATACTCAATGGCAGCCGAGGCATCCATATCATTGTCGGCCACAATGCTCTGCAGGCGTGCTCCTGCCGCCACCTCAAGAGCCGAAGAGTAGCGCGATGCCACGTTGCCAAGCTCCGCAATGGTTCCGTAAAGGCCCTGCAGCATCTGCCTCTTGATAGCAGAGCGAATCGCCTCCACCGCCCGGCTGTATCCAGCCTTATCCTCCGCGGCCCTCATGCGCCCGTCGCTCTTGGCAAACTCTCCCTGCAGCCTTTGCAGCTCTCTTTCTGCCTCTGAGATCTCCCGGCGCAGTCGCAGGCGCCCGCTCTCCAGGTCGTCGCGGTCCCGCTCCATGCCCATGGCCTGACTGTTCAGGGCAGACAGCTCTGCCTTCAGCTTCTCCGCCTCATGATCGAGGCCTGCCAGTGTGTCCAGCGCCTCTTTGATGCCGGAGGAAAGCTCCTCCCGTTCCAGGCCGCCCCGCCTCGTGGCATCCAGCAGCCGGTCCCTCTCCCGTACCAGGTCGCCCAGCTTTGATTTGGATTCTTCTCGAATCTGCCTGGCACCGGCCAATTCATCCCGCAGCAGGGAGAACTTTGCATCCGCCTGGGACAGGCTGGACTTGGCATCTCTTTGAAGCTCTATCTGATCATCCAGTTCCCCTCGTAGACTGGCGCCGCGTAGACCAGCGTCCCTCATCTTTTCGGCTAAAGACTCCGTTTCCGCACGAAGACTGCCCATCTGAATGAAGCAGGTCTTCTGCTGCCCATCCATTTCGGAGATGGCCTTTTCCGTCATCTCGATGCGAGCGGCCTCACGAGATAGCTCCCCTTTAAGCTCCTCGATCCTGCGTTTAACAGAGATCTGCTCATCTTCTCCCTTGTGGGTGATCTCCGAGCTTATGGATTGCAGCTTCTCATCCAGCACAGAGAGCTCTGTTTTCTTGCTCTCCGATCTTTCCAGAAGCGCCTGATTCTTGACATCCAGAGATTTGATCTCTTCATCCAGGCCGGCCAGCTCTGATGATGCTTCTTTTAGCCTGGCCAGGAGCAGAAAAGCCTCCTGTCTCTTGAGCTCCTCCCGGTGCGCCTGGTAGGAATGGGCACGGTCCCGCTCTGCTTTAAGCCGGGCGAGCTGGGTGGCAACTTCCTCTAAAATCACATCCACGCGACCGATGCGCTCTCGCACTACATCCAGCTCTTCCATGGCCTTCTTTTTCTTTTCATCAAACTCGGCCACGCCTGCAATCTCATCTATGATCTTTCTGCGATCTACCGGAGTCATCTCGATGATGCGCGTCACATCGCCTTGCATGACGATGTTGTAGCTCTCCGGGGTTATGCCTGCCTTGGCCAGCAAATCCAGTAGTTCAGCCTGGCCGCAGGACTTTCCATTAAAATAATAAGAAGACGCATATTTGTCGCCTTTGACCTTTATCTTCCTGGACACTTCAATGATATCCAAATCCAGGGGAAAGAGGCGGCTGGTATTGTCCAGCTTGACGGTAACCTGGGCAAAGTCAGGGTTCTTGCCATTATCGCCCCGGTAGATGAGGTCGGGCAGCCTCTCAGCGCGCATGGCTCGCGAGCTGGAGAGACAGAGAGCGAAGAGCAGAGCATCAACGATATTGGACTTGCCGCTACCGTTGGGCCCGGTAACGGTCACGAAATCGTTCTTCAGAGGAACCCGGACGCTCTTGCCGAAGGACTTGAAGTTCTTGAGTTCGACCTCTTTAATGTACAAAGGTTGCCTCCGCCCGCATCACTGCCTCATATTTCTTCTTCTCTTGCCGGCCATTTTCTCTTATCATCCTCATGAGTCCGCTGCTTCTTTGCGATCTGTTTTCTAAAGGGTGTTGAGAGTTTCGCTCCATTGGAAACATAATGCATTCAGCTAATACTTTAACTTAAGCATGTATTCGAGGAGGTATATATTGTTTTCCCATTTGTGATATGTTCATGAGCACTGCGGCATCATCCCGTATGGTCTATATATCTCTCTTTAGATTATTATCTCATGCGTTTTCGCCTCGCGGCGTTCCACGCCGAGTGCTACCTGATAAAATCAATCTAATTGATCCTGATTGCAATAGTGCCAAATACCAGCCTGAAACTTACTCAAAACCTGCTTCAATGAGCATGAAAAAGTTCTATCTTTCGAATTCCCTGACCTCAAATTGCCTCTAGAGCTACCTTAAGATCCTGCAATCGGATGGGTTTGCTGAGGAAGTCGTTCATGCCGGCCTGCAGGCACCTCTCTCGATCCTCCTTTAGGGCGCTAGCAGTGAGCGCAATAATTTTAGGTCTGCCTGCTAACAATCTTCTGATATGTCTTGTGGCTTCCAGACCATCCATTACCGGCATCTGAACGTCCATCAAGATCAGGTCGTACTTGCCATTTATGGCGGCTTCGACGGCGGCCTTCCCGTCGACGGCGGAGTCTGCCTCATGGCCTAAACGCCGCAACATTTTCAGGATTACTTGCTGATTAACCATATTATCCTCGGCAAGGAGAACCTTCAGCATCTTTCCCTGGACGGTCACTTTCTGGACCGATATGATTTCCTGCGGGGCCAATGACGCCTCCTTTAGGTTGAGAAGCACGTAAAAGGTGCTTCCCTCTCCAGGAGAGCTCTCCGCCCATATTTTTCCTTCCATCAACTCCACCAGGCTCCTGGATATGGTTAAACCAAGGCCAGTGCCGCCGAAACGCCTGGTAGTAGAGGACTCGGCCTGTGTGAAAGGAGAGAATAGCTTGCTCATGGCCTCTGGAGAAATGCCGATGCCTGTATCTTCAACAGACAGCAGCACTTCCCAATATCCGTCATCCTTCTGGAAACTGGAAACAGATATTTTGACTTCACCGTTCTCCGTGAATTTTATAGCATTGCCTAATAAATTGAGAAGGATTTGTCTGATTCGCACCTGGTCGCCCATTAAGGCCTCAGGGAGATCATCAGATACAACCTTGGAAAGGTGCAGCCCTTTGTTCCTGGCCCCAAACGCGAATGTGCTTATGGTCGCCTCTATCAAATCTCTCAGATGGAAGGGGCAATTTTCTACTTTCATCTTACCCTGTTCTATCTTAGAGAAATCCAGGATATCATTGACGATGTCCAGTAACGCATAGGAGCTGGTTTTTATCGTTTCCAGAGCTTCCATTTGCTCTGGCGTTGCACTATCATCCATGAGCAGGCTGACCATACCGATGATGCCATTCATCGGCGTCCTGATCTCATGGCTCATATTGGCTGTGAACTCGGCTTTTAGCCGGGCTGCTGACTCAGCAGATTCTTTGGCCTTTCTGAGTTCGTCATTTACCCTCTTCCTTTCGGTAATATCCACGGAATAAATGGCCAGCCGGGTCACACTGCCAAGCTCGTTAAATACAGGATAGATGCTGTTTTCGAGCCATATTCCCTGCAACATGTCCTCAAAATGAAGCGGCTTGCACGTTCTCATGACTTCTTCTGCAAATTTTTTTCTATTTATTGCTAGATCCTGAGGGATAAGGCAGTAGCTGTTTGTCCCCTTAAGATCCCCAATTGTCCCGCACAATCGTTCTGCAGCACTCTTGTTGAGTGTGAGGATAGTCCCTTCACAGTCTGTGAGCATGAGTGATTCTGTGGCCGCATTGATGATGGCCCTCGCCGTTTCCTCGCTCTCCTTGAGGGCCTTGTTGGCTTTGGATAGCTCTTCGGTTCGTTCCTGCACCCGTTGCTCCAGCTCGGAATTGAGTTCTAGAATCTCTGCTTCGTATGCCTTGCGTTCTGTGATATCAGTGACCATTATGATGGACCCGGCAAAGCAGTTGTTTCCATTCAAGAGGGGTGTGGCAGAAACCAACATCCATTTTGAGCCGCCATTCCTGTGACGGTAGCGCCCCTCGAATGACTTTGAAGTTCCATGAGACAGTGCCTGGATCATTCCCTGGTGATCTGCGAGATCATCCTCCAATACGAAGTCGGTTATCCGTCTTCCTGGCATCTCCTCGGAGCGGTACCCCAACATCTCTGCTCCTTTTCCATTGATAAAGACAATCCGGAAATCCCTGTCGAGAGACCATATTCCCTCGTTGGTCATCTCTACTATAGTTCGATAGCGAAATTCACTCTTCTGAAGAGCTTTCTCAGCATGCTTTCTTTCTTCGATCTCCTTGAGAAGCAAATCGTAGGACAAGCTCAGCTGAGCGGTCCTTTCCATAACCCTCTGCTCCATTTCATCATGGGCTCTACGCAGAGCCTCTTCTGCGTGTTTTCGTTCCATGGCATAAAGGATCGACCTTATCAAAAGGTTGCCGTCGACATGTCCCTTAACCAGATAGTCCTGGGCTCCTCTTTGTGCCGCCTCAATAGCAAGAAGCTCATCGTCCAGGCTGGTTAGAACTATGATTGGCATCAGCGGCACGTGAGAACGCACTTTATTAAATGTCTCTATTCCATGGCTATCAGGCAGGCTCAGGTCGAGAAGTACAACATCGAATTTCTTTTCGAACAGATCATCAAGCCCCGTCTGGATCAAGTTTGCGTGCCTTAATTCGAACCTGGTGATCCTAGATTCCGCCAGCATCTCCTTTATGAGCCTGGCGTCACCAGGATTATCTTCTATCAAGAGAAGCTTGATGATCTTTTCGTCCATTTTACACCCCGGAAGGCAGCTTTACAATAGTTAGCCAGAACCCTTCGATCGATTTTACCACATCGATGAACTTATTGATGTCCACCGGCTTTTGTATGTAGCAATTGGCATGAAGATTATAGCTTTTAAGAATGTCTTCTTCTGCCTGCGAGATTGTCAGGACCAAAACAGGAATCCGCATCAAATCGGGATCTGCTTTGATCTCAGCAAGCACCTCGCGACCGTTTTTTTTGGGCATATTGAGGTCGAGCAATATGATATCAGGTCGAGGCGCTCCAATATATTTGCCCTTGCGCCTTAAAAAGTCCATAGCTTCTACGCCGTCTGATACAATGTGCAAATTATTATTTACCTTAGCCTCTTTGAAAGCTTCTTTAGTCAGCCTTACATCTCCTGGATTATCCTCAACAAGCAATATGTTTACGGAATTGAAGGTACTATTGGCTCCCATCATCGACCCATCCCCCCGATTGTGAAGTAGAATGCTGTTCCCTGCCCAATCTGGGATTCTACCCAGATTCTACCGCCGTGACGTTCCACTATCTTCCTGCTAATGGCCAGGCCCATGCCGCTGCCCGGATACTCATCTCTGCCATGCAGTCGCTGAAATATCACAAATATATGCTCAAAGAATTCCTGCGCAATGCCGATGCCGTTATCTCTAACTGAAAAAACCCATTCTTCGCCATTGATTTCGGCTGAAATGTGCACTTTAGGACTGACATCCTTTGACCTGAACTTAATCGCATTTGCTACCAAATTTTGAAAGAGCTGGGTGAGCTGCGAGGAATCTGCCAGGACAGTTGGAAGCGGATCATAGGTTACAAGAGCCCCGCTTTCTTCTATTGCCAACTGGAGATTATTAAGAGCCTGCTTGAGCGCATATTCGCTGTCGATCGCTTCAAAAGGTTTGCCCCGCGTTCCAATCCTGGAGTATGCAAGCAGATCTGAAATCATATTTTGCATCCTGCGGGCCCCATCGACTGCGAAATCTATGTACTCGTCTGCATCCTGGTCAAGCTTTCCTTTATATTTCTTCGATAATAAGCCTAAAAAGCTGGTTACCATGCGCAAAGGCTCTTGCAGGTCGTGGGACGTGACATAGGCGAACTGCTCTAACTCATTATTTGATCGTTTCAGTTCTTTTACTACATCGCTCAGGGCATCCTCCGCCTTTTTGCGCTTCGTATTGTCCACAAAGCTCTCCAGTAAGAACTCTCGCTCGCCTAATGTTATTCTGTCCACATTCTTGATTATCGAAATCCTGTCTCCCCGACTATTGAGCAATATTCGCTCGGATAAATCGATCCTTTGACCGAGATCAGTAATAGGGCACTTTCCAATCTCTGCAGGACATATGTGCTGATGGCAAATAGTGCCCGCTAATAATTCACGGGGCACACCGATCATTTTGATAGCCGCAGTGTTGGCATCTACGATAGAATGTGTTTTTGGATCGATTATCATTATGCCCATGGTAATAGAGTTCAATATGTCCTTAACCAAGTCCCCTTTTCCCAAGATAATCTCCTGGGTATTCCTTTCGTCGGCAATCTCTTTTTGGGCAGCAGAGCAGGCAATTGGCATAAGACTAGAATTGGCATTCATCAAGTGAGACCTCCCTCATCAGGCAGCTTCACAATAGTCAGCCAAAAACCTTCGATCGAACTAACCACCTCTATAAAGCGCTCGATGTCCACCGGCTTGGAGATGTAGCAATTGGCATGAAGATCGTAGCTCTTGAGTATGTCTTCTTCTGCATGAGACATGGTTAATACTACCACCGGAATCCTCATCAATTCAGGATCCTCTTTGATTTCGGCCAGAACTTCACGGCCATTCTTTCTGGGCATGTTGAGATCAAGCAATATGAGATCTGGTCGAGGCACATCGAAAAATTTCCCTTTATGCCTCAAGAAGTCCATAGCTTCTACGCCGTCCCAAGCGACGTGCAAATTGTTATTTACCCTGGCCTCTTTGAAGGCTTCTTTAGTCAGCCTTACATCACCAGGATTATCTTCAACAAGCAAAATATTTATGCACATGACGTAGCTCCTGATTTATTTTCAGTCAACTCCTCGGAGTGTAAAGTAGAATGTTGTTCCTTGTCCTGGCTGTGATTCGACCCAGATCTTTCCGCCGTGGCGTTCCACAATCTTCTTACAGATAGCCAGGCCAATGCCGGTTCCAGGATATTCGTCTCGGCCATGCAATCGCTGGAATATCACAAATATGCGCTCATAATAATCGGCAGGGATGCCAATGCCGTTATCGCTAATCGAGAATAGCTGCTCTGCACCTTTTCGCTCTGCCGAAATGTGCACTCTGGGAACAATATCCTTCGATCTGAACTTAATAGCATTTCCGATCAGATTTTGAAGGAGCTGGAGGAGCTGCGAGGAATCAGCCATTACCATGGGAAGAGGATCTGAGGTAATTATCGCCCCGTTTTCCTCAATCGCCACCCTTAGATTGTCCCTAGCCTGCTTGAGGATAGTTTCACTGTTTGTGGGCTCAAAGGGTTTGCCTTTTGTGCCAACTCTTGAATAGGCCAGCAGGTCGGAGATCATATTCTGCATCCTGCTAGCTCCAGTCACAGCGAATGATATGTATTCGTCAGCATCTGAGTCAAGCTTTCCCGTATACCTGCGTGAGAGAAGCTGCATGAAGCCGGCTATCATTCGCAATGGCTCCTGCAAATCGTGGGATGTGACATAAGCAAACTGTTCCAAATCTTTATTTGATCTTTGGAGTTCTTCCAATGTCCCACTCAAAGCTTGCTCCGCTTGCTTGCGTTCGGCGATCTCGTTTCGCAGATAGACATTGGCGCCCTCCAATTCAGCAGTCCTTTCTAGGACTCTCACCTCCAGCTCGTCGCGAGCTTTTATCAGCTCATTTTCCGCCTGCTTTTTGGCAAGAGCGCCACCAATAGAGCCCGCCGCCACTTGAAGGACAGAATCCTCCAAATCACTCCAGAGCCTTTCCGTGCGGCATTCGTCAAAGCCCATGAATCCCCAGAACCGTCCATCTATAGATATTGGTACTAGCATTATGGACAGTATCCCCTGGGGGTCTAAGACAGCCCTCTCGTGGTCCCGTAAATTCCTGACCATTCCTTTTATCGATCTGCCTTCGGCCAGAGCCCTGTACCTCTCTGGGTCCATTGAGCTGTAGGGCACGTTTTGGAGAGCATCCATCTGCGGCTCTATATTATCCCTGACCCATTCGTATCTCTGGCTCATTACGGCCTCATCACCGCGAAAGTGGTTTTCAAAGATGTAGACCCTGTCAACCCCTACGGCTTTTGCAATTATTGATATTGCACCTTGAATGCCCAAATCAGTATCTTTCTCCACAATTATCAAATTCATGGCCTTGGCCAATCCGGCCATGAGCTGATCCTTTCTGCGTAGATCTTCCTCAGCCTGCTTACGAACTGTGATATCCTGCCCGATAGATTGGAGTTCAAATGCCTTACCATCACGGAATATCGCCCGGGTCGTCCACTGCTGCCAGCGTATTTCTCCATTCAAATCCAGAACTCTCTGCTCATGGACGGCAACAGGTTTTTGAGGACCAAGAGAAGCAAATTGCAGTTCCACTGCTTTACGGTCTTCTTCCAGGATCAAAGGCCAGAAGGAATCTCCAACCAGTTCTGCAAATTCCTTTCCGAAATAGCGAGAGGTTGCTTCATTGACGAAAGTGAAGGTGCCATCGGGCTTGAAACGAAGTATCAACTCCGTCTGATCCTCGACGATAGCACGATAGCGTTCTTCGCTATCTCGCAATGCTCTCTCGCTGAGCTTTCGGTCAGCAATCTCATTTTGTGCGGTAGAATAGAGCTTGAGATTCTCTTTCAAGACAATGTACTGGCGAATTAATACGAGTGCAACATTGCCGCCCAGGCCGCATATCACTGGGAACAAAATTGCCGGCCTATATAAGTAACTCCAGGTTAGCAAGGCGTAATTGACCCCAACCGCAAGATAGGGCAGATAACCGTGCCATTCGATCTTTCCGGTAAGAAAATCCAATTTTGGAGAATAAGTGGTGGTTCCGGGCCTCCATGCCATCTGTGATCTTCCGGCTAATCCAAAGAAGACAATGCCGGTCAATAATGCAGTATCTACGAGATTGCCGGTTGCATAGGTCTCTAGCTGAGTTTGCACTGCATAGAAAGCATCTGCGACTACAAAGATCATAATGCCAAATGTTAGGAGATGTATAGCTCTTCTATCGTCTTTGGTTGAGAGTTTTCTGTATATGAGAAATACAAGAGCAAAAGCAAGCAATAGATCCATGATTGGGTAAGCAACAGAAATAATAAGGGCAAGTGAAGATTCTCCGCCAGCTTCCATCAACGGCCCGATTAGAAATAGCCAGTATAGCAGCACTGCAGTAATCGATATGATAGCCATATCCAGAACAGTCTTGGATTTCTCAGAGCTGCTCAGAGGGGCCGCGGGCAAGAGAAAGATTCCCAGGGCAAAGAAGGGATAGAAAGCCAAATAAAAGACATCTGCTATTGAAGGATAAATTTCCTGGTGCAGGCCGATCTCAAGGATCGTCCATGATGTATCTGCCAGAGTATTGGAAAGGAGCCCAATTGCCATAAATGTCCAGGCCTTCCGGATGCGTGGCTCAAGTTCTGGATTGCTTGCCAGAGAGAATAGGCTTATAGTGGCAAGACCGTCCACAATTGGGATAAGAATATCACTGAGTGTCGTCCTGAGCAAGAGGTCATTTTTCAGGAAGAAGCTGATCATCAGATGCAGCATAATGAGAATGGCTCCAATTGCTGCGGCCTCGGGAAAGGAGACACTCCACAATCCGATTGTTCTCCAGCTTTTCTGATATTTGAGCATCTGATTTTTCTCCAGAACTCTGATCTGTAATAATTTTCAGTATTAAGGTTACTAATCTCTAGACAGATAAATTTTTCCCTTAAT